>OJDH01000005.1_pt1 | contig 206699 bp, 182 predicted proteins | sample 1592761 | NCBI WGS metagenome assembly OJDH01 (sample SAMN05416855, study PRJEB24817) | seawater metagenome | isolation source: Sea water | place: Canada:Atlantic | collected 2013-11 | reverse complement strand
ATACTCTTTAGCGGAGTATTAACTATTGCGTACTATTGAGTACGTGTTTTTGATTGATCGCCAAGTAATTAATATGTTCTTTTCTCTTTTTAATGATAAATATTAAGTTGGCGAATCAGCTTCAATGGCCCCGCGAGAAGTCACTTTGCCTGCTCTACTGGCTGTACTTTTGCAATCTGTGTTGTTGTGGATGCAGGTGCCACAGGCTTTTCTGCGGCATCTGTACCAGAAGATAGAGTCCCTTTATGTAAATTAATCGCCCGTATATATCATTGAGAGCCGTTGGTTCAGCCTTCAGACTGTCCCTTTATAACAATAAATCGGTCGGAGTCTGGGATATGCGTGAAGTTGTAGTGGTCAGTGCGGTACGAACAGCCATTGGTAGCTTTGGTGGTGGCCTGAAAAGCATGGCGCCGGCGGATCTGGCCGGACAGGTGGTCAGCGCGGCGATGGCGCGCTCAGGCGTGTCGCCGGAATCTGTGGGCCATTGTGTGTTTGGCAATGTGATCCATACCCAGGCGCAGGATATGTATATGGCGCGGGTGGCCGGTATTAACGGTGGCCTGCCGGCGTCTGTACCGGCGGTAACCGTGAACCGTTTATGCGGCAGTGGTCTGCAGGCGGTAATCCAGGCGGCGCAACAGGTTCAGCTGGGGCAGGCGGATGCGGTTGTGGCCGGTGGTGCTGAGTCGATGAGTCAGGCGCCGTACTGGCTGCCGACGGCGCGTTTTGGCCAGCGTATGGGTAACGGTGAGATGGTGGATGCGATGAATTCGGCGCTGCACTGTCCGTTTAATCAGATCCATATGGGCGTCACCGCTGAAAATGTTGCTGAGAAATACGGCATCAGCCGTGAACAGCAGGACCAGCTGGCGCTGCACAGCCATCAGTCGGCACAGCGTGCGATTGAGCAGGGCTACTTCGAAGAGCAGATTGTGCCGGTGGCGATCAAGTCCCGCAAAGGTACCGTCGAGTTCCGTCAGGATGAGCATGTACGTATGGGTGCTCAGCTGGCGGACTTTGAAAAGCTGCGTCCGGTGTTCAAAAAAGATGGCACCGTGACGGCGGGTAACTCATCGGGTCTGAACGATGCCGCTGCCGCGCTGGTGCTGATGGATGCCGAGGCGGCCAAAGCGCAGGGCCTGACAGCCATGGCACGGCTGGTAGATTACAGCACCGTCGGTGTTGATCCGCTTTATATGGGCATTGGCCCGGTGCCTGCTATTCAGCAGATTCTTGAGCGTCAGGGTTTGAGCGTTAATGATATTGATCTGTACGAAGTGAACGAAGCGTTCGCGGGTCAGGCGCTAGCGGTGGCTAAAGAACTGGAGCTGCCTGTAGAGAAGTTGAACCCCAATGGCAGTGGTATCTCGCTGGGCCATCCGATTGGTGCGACCGGTACGGTGATCACGGTGAAGGCGGTGCATGAGCTGAATCGTATTCAGGGCCGTTACGCCATTGTCAGCCTGTGTGTCGGTGGTGGTCAGGGTATTGCTGCGCTGTTTGAGCGGGGCTGATTCCGGCAGATAACTTTCTTTTTCAGAGCTGGATTTCGTTATTCTCCTTCTTATACAGAGATTGTCCAATTCCCTGTTTATCCAGCTCTTTTCTTCTTTCCTGGTGCCGACCGATGTCGGCTTTCAAGGAGTGCGTTTACATGAGTGAATATATTCATCCCCGTCAGGATGTTGATTTTGTGCTGAATGAAGTGATCGGCTTTGATCAATTCTGTCAGGATAAAAAGCTGGAAGACGTCAATGCAGAGCTGACCTCGGTCATTCTGTCAGAGGCGGCCCGGCTGGGCAGTGAAGTGATTGCACCGCTGAACCACACCGGTGATCAGCAGGGGTCCGTTCTCACTGATGCAGGTGTACAGCAGGCCGATGGTTTTGCCGAAGCGTATCAGCAGTATATCGAAGGGGGCTGGGCGTCTCTGACCGGCAGTCCGGAGTTTGATGGCCAGGGCCTGCCCAATATCCTCGGCACGGCGGTGAATGAGATCTGGCAGAGTGCCAACCTGGCATTCTCGCTCTGCCCAATGCTGGGTCAGGGGGCGATTGAAGCGATTCAGCATCATGGCTCTGAGTCTCTCAAGCAAGCCTGGTTGCCGAAAATGATCAGCGGCGAATGGACCGGCACCATGAACCTGACTGAGCCGGATGCGGGGACCGATCTGGCGGCGATAAAATCACGGGCCACCCCCAATGGCGATCACTACCTGATATCCGGCCAGAAGATCTTTATCACCTGGGGCGATCATCAGATGACCGATAACGTGGTCCACCTGGTGCTGGCCCGTCTGCCGGATGCGCCTGCCGGGGTGAAAGGGATTTCGCTGTTTGTGGTGCCTAAGTTTCTGCTTAATGAGGTGGGTGAGCCGTGTGCCCGCAATGATGCCCACTGTATCGCGCTGGAGCATAAACTGGGTATCCATGCCAGCCCGACCTGCGTCATGAGTTTTGGTGACAACGGCGGTGCAGTGGGCTATCTGGTAGGAGAGGCGCACCAGGGCCTCAAAGCGATGTTTACCATGATGAACCATGCCCGCCAGGGTGTGGGCTTGCAGGGGCTGGCCGTCTCTGAACGGGCCTACCAGCAGGCGCGTACCTATGCCCAGGAGCGTCTGCAGGGTACCCGTAAAGATGGCAGCCGGTTCCCGATCATCGAATTCCCGGACGTACGCCGGATGCTGATGCTGCAGAAGGCGGGCATCGAAGCGATGCGGGCGCTGGCCTATGAAGCCTCGCTGGAGATCGACCGCCTTAGCTACGCTGATAATGCTGAAGATAAGGCACGGCATAAGGCACGTGTTGAGCTGAGCACGCCGATTGTGAAGGGCTGGATTACCGAGATGGCCCAGGAGCTGACCTCCAATGCGGTGCAGATCCATGGGGGTATGGGCTTTATCGAAGAGACCGGGGTGGCGCAGCATTACCGTGATGCGCGTATTTTACCGATCTATGAAGGCACCACCGGCATCCAGGCGCTGGACCTGATTGGCCGTAAGATGCTGCTTAACCGGGGTGAATCCATGGCGGTGTTGCTGGCCGATATTCAGGCGACTGTCAGCGAGCTGGCACAGGACCCTGAACTGGCGTTGATTGCCCAGTCGCTGGCAACGGCGCTGGCCGATGCGACGGAGGTGCGGCAGTGGTTGCTGGACCAGTCCGGGCAACAGGCGCAACTGGCTGAGACGGTGGCCTGGCATTACCTGATGATGAGCGGCTACCTCTGCGGTGGCTGGATGCTGGCCCGTTCCGCTCTGTGTGCGCGTAAAGCGCTCAGTGAAGGACGCGGTGACGCGCGCTTTTTACAGGCCAAGGTGACAACAGCAGGTTTCTATATGACACAACTGCTGCCCCGTGCACACGCCCATTTTGCTGGGGTTCAGGCGGGAACTGATACAGTATTGGCGTTGTCTGATGATCAGTTCTGAGACGGAGCGGTAGCGTAACCTGAAGCGCACTCGTACTAAGGTGGTAATTCTGGGGAGTGGCTGATCTGTCTCGAAGGGTTCATAGTTGTACTCATAAAGCAATACAACTAAAGAGGTGTGCTTGGCGCGCCTCTGCTGTGAGTTGTGTTGAATGGATATCAGGGACGCCAGGCGATCGCCAGATATGTCCCGGTCATTGAGATAGATTAGAGGAACAGCACATGCTGATACTTACCCGGCGTTCAGGTGAGAGTCTGATTATTGGTGACGACGTTACCATCACCGTACTGGGGGTTAAGGGAAACCAGGTTCGCCTGGGCATTGATGCACCGCGCGATTGTTCGGTGCACCGTGAAGAGATCTATTTGCGTATACAAGCCGAGAAGAATGGTGTGAGCAGCGATGATGCTGCAGACGACCCAGCTGACTCAGCCCCGCACGCGCAGAAAGAGATTGGCCCGAATACCCTGCGTTTGAAGTCATAATACCTGCAAGGCTGTTTCAGCTTGCCACCAAAAACCGAAGCCCATGCTTCGGTTTTTGCGTTTCGGGCCGCCTGAATATAGTGACGTGGCTGTCTGCAGGGCAGGTAGTTGCTACAGGCTATGTGCCTGTATCAGGTAAAAACTTCCCGCTGGGGCACTGATCTCGCAGGTCAGCAGCCGATTATAACGGAAGCTTTAATTCTCGGCTTTCACGGTAACCATCAACTTAACCTCGGTACCCGGGTTGCCGTTGTGCAGCTGGATCTCGATGTCGTGCAGATCACACACCGCCCGCACCAGACTCAGGCCCAGTCCATTGCCCGGTGTGGTGCGGCTCTCTTCCAGTCGGTAGAAGCGCTGGAATACTTTGTCACGCAACTCATCGGGGATGCCGGGGCCGCTGTCGCGGATGCTCAGCTCGATACAGTTCAGTGCCGGTTGCTGCAGGCTGATGTTGATCTGGCCCTGTTCAGGGGAATATTTCAGGGCGTTATCCAGCAGGTTGGCCAGCACCTGAAACAGCATATTACGGTCACCCTGAATCGGGCTGACCTGGTTGTGCTGATAATGGATCTGTTGCTGGCGGTCTTCGGCGATCGGTTCGTACAGCTCTACCACATCGTCCACCAGCTGGTTCAGCGACAGAGTTTCAAAGGCCTGACGCTGGCGGCGGGCTTCGATGTTACCAATGCGCAGCAGGGCGTTGAAGGTGCCTAATAGCTGGTCGGCTTCCTGCACCGCCTGTTCAACCCGCAGCTGTTGCTCAGGCTGGTCCAGTCGGCTGTCCTGAGCGGTTTCCAGCGTCTGACGCAGCCGCGAGAGCGGGGTGCGCATGTCGTGGGCGATATTGTCTGACACCTGCTTCACCCCGTTCATCAGCTGGGTGATCCGGTCCAGCATCTGGTTCAGAGTGCGGGCCAGTGAGTCCAGTTCGTCATCACTGCCACGTAGCGGCATTCGCTGGGCCATATCCCCGGCCATAATTTCCTGAGCGGTTTTATCCAGCAGTTCTACCCGGCGCAAAAACCGTCGCCCGATCCAGAGTCCGCCTGCCAGGCCGAGCAGGGTGGTCAGTAATACCCCCCAGCCCAGTGCTTCCAGAATCAGCAGTTCCATATTGCGTAAATACTGCATATCCCGGCCCACCAGCAGGCCGAAGCCACCGCGCAGGGTGAATAACTGGGCGCGGGCCGGGTGGGATTTGTCGTCCAGTACTTTATCGCTGCTCAGGCGTAGCTCCACCCAGCCTTGTGAGTCGGGGTCAACCTGGGGCCAGCGATCCAGATTGCCGATCACTCGTTTGCCGTTGGGGTCCACCAGCAGGTAGATTGACGCGCTGGTGGGGTTGCGCTTCAGGCGCTGATTAATCAGCAGTGACAGCCCGGCCAGGCCGGTATGCTCGTAACGCTCCGACAGCCCCTGAATCTCGGCTTCAATCGTAGCGCGGGCCTGACGTTCCATATAACCGGCGGTCGCCCAGTACAGAAAGCCACTGAGCACCAGCACCGAACTGGTGAACAGCAGCAGATAGAGCACGGCCAGCTTGATCGTGGTGGAGCGCAACAGCTTCATGTATAGCGGTTCTTCCGGGTTTAAAAACTGCAAGGATCAGTCCTGAGCGGGCATACGCAGTACGTAGCCTGCGCCGCGCACGGTATGCAGCAGTTTGGTATCAAAGTCTCTATCGACCTTGCTGCGCAGGCGGCTGATATGGACATCGATGATGTTGGTTTGCGGGTCAAAGTGATAATCCCAGACGTTTTCCAGCAGCATGGTGCGGGTCAGTACCTGGCCCTGGTGGCGCATCAGGTACTCCAGCAGGCGGAACTCTCTGGCCTGCATGGGGATCAACTTACCATTGCGGCGCACTTCGTGGCTGAGCAAATCGATCTCCAGATCGTCGAGCTGGAAGCGGGTGACTTCAACCGCGTTACCGCCCCGGCGTGACAGGGCATCAATACGCGCCAGCAGCTCGGAGCAGGCGAAAGGTTTGGTGAGGTAGTCATCGGCTCCGGCCTGCAGCCCTTCAACCCGGCTGTCGACTTCACCCAGTGCGCTGAGCACCAGTACCGGTATGGGGTTGTCTGCGCCACGGATGGACTTGATAATCGACAGGCCATCCAGCGAGGGCAGCATGCGATCGACAATTAGCAGTTCGAACGGGCTGTCCAGTGCAGTCAGTAAGCCCTCTTTGCCATCGGCGCAATGCAGCACCAGGTGGCCCGCCTCTTTCAGGCTGCGGCTGATAAAATCAGCGGTGGTAATATCGTCTTCAATCAGCAGAATGCGCACGGTTACTCCTCTTGTCCTGGGGCCTGGGGTATCTACGCCTGACGCTTTGTTAAACAGCGTTACGAAACAGCGAGTTAACAGGCCTTTTACTGAATGCCAGTATAGCCCCGGCCCGTACTGGAACGAGATTAACATACCGTAATGTAACAGCAATTGTGAGGTAAGCTGCGGCTTGTCATAGTTAGCTGGTTAGCGGGCCAGCCCCGTATAACACCTTCATCAATCAGGAGAGAGCGAATGAGTGCGGATATTCAGGCAGTGAGCGTCAGTCCGGCAGAGCCGGTGCAGCAGAAGTTCGAACAGCTGCGGGCGAGTCTGGAGGGTGCAGTGGTTGGCCAGGGCGCGCTGGTGGAACAACTGCTGGTGGCGCTGCTCAGTGATGGCCATGTGCTGCTGGAAGGCCCGCCTGGGCTGGCAAAAACCCGCATTATCTCTGTTCTGAGTCAGCTGCTGGAAGGCAGCTTTCAGCGTATTCAGTTCACCCCGGACCTGCTGCCCGCCGATGTGACGGGCAGTGAGTTCTTTAACACCGGTGATAGCCGTTTTGAGTTCCGCCAGGGGCCACTGTTTAACAATCTGGTGCTGGCCGATGAGATCAACCGGGCACCGGCCAAGGTGCAGTCGGCACTGCTGGAGGCGATGGCCGAACGGCAGGTAACGGTGGCCGGGTGCAGCTACCCGCTGGAATCATTCTTTATGGTGATGGCGACCCAGAACCCGATTGAGCAGGAAGGCACCTATCCGTTACCCGAGGCTCAGCTGGACCGTTTTATGTTGCATCTGCGCGTCGACTACCCGCAGTTCGCTGATGAAAAAGCGATTCTTAAACTGGTCCGCGGTGAACAGCAGGCCGAGCTGGCAGGCAAGCAGGCGGTGCGCCAGGTACAGCTTAATGCAGCAGATTTGATGGCGGCGCGACAGGAAGTGCTGTCGGTATATATGGCTGAGCACCTGGAGGATTACCTGATCTCGCTGGTACTGGCCACCCGTAACCCGGAAAACTACGACCCGCAGTTTAAAGATCTGCTGCTCTATGGCGCCAGCCCCCGTGCCACCCTGGCGCTGGACCGTGCTGCCCGTGCCCATGCCTGGTTGAACGGCAATGATTTTGTTGCCCCGGAAGATATTCAGGCAGTCTCCCATGCGGTGCTGCGCCATCGCATCGGCCTGAGCTACAGCGCTGAGGCGGCGGGAATGGATGCGGACGCGGTGCTTTGTGCGCTGCTCTCCCAGGTGGCAGTGCCGTGAGTCAGCTGGGCGCGGGATAAACAGGAGGGAGCCGGATGCTACAGGCACACGCACGACCGATCCCCAGCCAGCGGGATCAGATTACGCTGGCAGAGTTGCTGGCACTGCGTCACTGGCCGCCCGCCCGTGGTGGTAAACCCGCCCGGCTGGCGCTTAAAGATGGCCGCCACCTTAGCCCGATACGGGGCCGGGGAATGGAATTTGATGACACCCGGCTGTTTCAGCAGGGTGATGATATCCGTCAGCTCGACTGGCGTTTGCTGGCCCGCACCGGCCAGCTGCACACCCGGCTGTATCGTGAAGAGCGCGAACGGCCGGTATTTGTGATTGCCGATATGAGCGCGCCGATGCAGTTTGCCAGCCAGGGCCATTTCAAATCGTTGCTGGCGGCCTATGCGGCCAGTCTGGTGGGCTGGGCAGCACAGCGTGCCGGGGATCGGGTGGGCGGTCAGGTAATTCGTGCCAGCGGCGCGGCTTCCCTGCATAAGCCGACCAGCACCCGCCAGGGGGTGACCGGGCTGGTGACCGCTATGGCCGCTGCTGTCGGCGGTGCCGGTGAGCAGCGGGCCGATCTGCTGAGCACGCTGCGCCAGGCCGAAGGGTTGCTGGCCAGTGGTAGCCAATGTTATCTGTTCAGCGACTTCCGCCAGCTCGATGCTGCCATGGTTACCCAGCTGCAACGACTGGCCCGGCGCTGTGAGCTGCAACTGGTATTACTCAGTGATCCGCTGGAACGTGAGTTACCGCAAGGCGAAGCGCTGTGTTTTAGTGGCGGCGGCCAGCAGTTGCGCCTCGCCAGCCAGGACGGTGCCACTCGTCAGGCCTATGCCCAGCGCTTTAACCAGCGGCTGGCGGCGTTTGAGCAGCTCGGCCGCAGCGCCAATATCAGCGTGCACCACTGGTCTACCGATAATCACCCACTGTTTGAACAGGAGCCAGGCGTGTGAGCGATGCAATCAATCCACTGGCCCAGCAGCTGGCGGCCCAGCTGCCACTGAAAGATATTCACTTGCCCGCTGACATCGGTGCCTGGCCTCCCGCCCCTGGCTGGTGGCTGGTAGCGGCGCTGGTTATTGCTCTGGTGGTACTGAGCTGGCGACGCTGGCAGCGTTACCGCCGTCATCCGGTTACCGCCGCACTGAAAGAGCTGAAACGGATCGAGCAGGACCCCGAGTTCGCCGACTGTACGCGTCAGGCACTGGCCTGCAATATTCTGCTGCGTCGCACGGCACTGAGCCTCTACCCACGGGCGGATGTGGCTGCGCTCACCGGCCAGGCGTGGGCCAATTTCTTATGTGACACCTCGGTTAAACGCCCCACGAGCCAGGTGGAAGCCCAGGCGTTGATACGCGCCAGCTATCAGCCAGGTGCTACCTACAACACAGACGCGGTGCTGCTCTGGCTGCGTCGCTGGCTTAAAGCCCAGCGCAGGAGGCAGGGATGATTGAGTTTGAATGGCTGTGGCTGCTGGTATTACTGCCATTGCCCTGGCTGGTGAAGCGCTTCACTGCGCCTGCCACGGTACAGCGCCAGACGGCAGTCAATGTGCCGTTTATGGATGAACTGTTAGCGGCCGGCGCGGTACCTACCGTTAATACCCCGGCCCGTAGTGGCCGTTTGTGGTGGCTGGCGATGCTGGCCTGGGCGCTGCTGGTGGTTGCTGCCGCCGGACCGCGCTGGCTCGGTGAGCCGATTCCGCAACAGCGAGAGGGGCGCGAGCTGATGTTGGCGATTGATCTGTCGGCCAGTATGCAGGCACGAGACTTTGTCTTTCAGGGCCAGCGGCTGAACCGGCTGATGGCCACCCAGCTGGTGGCCAGTGATTTTATCCAGCGCCGCGAAGGGGATCGGATCGGCCTGGTGCTGTTTGGTGATCAGGCTTACCTGCAAGCGCCGCTCACCTGGGACAGGGCGACCGTGCAGACGTTACTGGATGAAGCCCAGATCGGTCTGGCCGGTAAACGCACCGCCATTGGTGATGCCATCGGCCTGACTGTGAAGCGACTGCGCGACAGCGATAACCCCAACAAAGTGATGGTGCTGCTGACCGATGGCACCAATACCGCCGGGGCACTGCAGCCATTGCAGGCGGCGAAGCTGGCTGCCGCCGAAGGGGTGAAAATCTACAGCATCGGCATTGGTCGGGATCGCAGTCAGAACGGCCTGTTTGGTGGCTTGTTGCAGGGCCAGCAGGCCCCGGAGATTGACGAGAAAACCCTGACCCAGGTGGCCCAGCAGACCGGCGGTCAGTACTACCGGGCGCGGGATCTCAGTGAGCTGGTGAGCATTTATGACCAGCTGGATGAACTGGAGCCGGTCAGCCGGGAGCAAAGTTACTACCGGCCCCAAGTGACCTTATACCCCTGGCCGCTGGCCGCCGCGTTGCTGATACTGGCTGCGCTGGCATTGATAAAAGGACGACGCGGATGAGCAGTTTTCATTTTCTGCAGCCCTGGGCGTTAGTCAGTGCGCCGGTGCTGTTTGCTCTGGGCTGGTTGACGTTACAGCAGCAGGTCGGCACTCAGGTGTGGCAGCGGGTTTTCAACGCGGAACTGCTGCCCCGGTTTCTCAGTGACTCGGTTGCCCTGCAGACCCGCAGTGCCCAGCTGTTAACCGCACTGGTCAGTTTGCTGCTGGCCATCGCGCTGGCCCAGCCGGTGTGGCGATTGTTACCGCAACCGGTGTTCAAAGCTGAATCAGCACTGGTGATCGCGCTGGATCTGTCAGCCTCGATGAACGCTAAAGATGTGGCCCCCAGCCGCGTGCAGCTGGCCCGGTTTAAAATCCGTGACCTGCTTAAACAGCGCAAAGAGGGTCAGACCGCTTTGCTGGTGTATGCCGGTGATGCGTTTACCGTGACCCCGCTGACCGACGACAGCACCACCCTGGCCAGCCAGCTCAATGCGCTGGAGCCTGGCATTATGCCGGTGCAAGGCAGTCATCCTGAAAAAGCTCTGGCACTGGCCAGCGAGCTGCTGAGCCAGGCGGGCATTCAGGGTGGCGATATTCTGCTGATCGGTGATGCACTGGACAGTGCGTCGCTCACTGATCAGCTTGACCAGCTGAAGCAGCAGGGCCGTCGGGTTTCAGTACTGGCGATCGGCACCGAAGCCGGTGCCCCGGTGCCGGGCATCCGTTACCGCGACGGTAAGCCGGTGATAGCAGGCACCGATATGGCACAGATGCAGCAAGTGGCGCAACGTGGCGGCGGTATCGCACCGCCACTGCAGGCGGATAATACTGACCTTGTGCAGCTGAGCCGGTTGTTCCATAACGCGGTAAACAGCCGCACAGCAGAGCGCACCGAGCAGACCAGCGATCAGTGGGTGGCCGATGGTCGCTGGTTTATCCTGCTGGCGCTGCCATTGTTGTTACCGCTGTTCCGTCGTGGGGTGTTGAGCCTGGCGTTACCATTACTGGCCGCCAGCCTGTTGTTAGCGCCAAGTAAACAGGCGATGGCCGCTGACTGGCAGCAGCGCTGGGACAACCTCTGGCAACGGCCTGATCAACAGGCAATGCAGCAGTGGCAGGCCGGGGATAAAGCGGCTGCAGCAGCACAGTTTGAACGACCTGACTGGCAGCAGGCAGCCCAGTACAGCCTGGGCAACTACCCGCAGGCACTGGAAAGTTTGCCAACCCCGCAAACCAGCGATCAGTGGTATAACCAGGGCAATGCACTGGCCCGCACCGGTCAGTTTGATCAGGCCCTCAAGGCCTACGATGAAGCGCTGAAACTCAACCCGGACAATCAGGATGCTGCCAGTAACCGCCAGCTGGTGGAGCAGGCGAAAAAACAGCTGGAGCAACAACAGCCGCCACAGGATCAGAATCAGCAGCAGGATAAACAGCAAGGCCAGGATAAACAGGATTCTGATAAAGAGAGCTCTGATAAAGAGGGCGAGAAAGGCGACAGCGATCAGCAAAACGGTGACGGCGAATCTGGCGATCAGCAGCAACAGAACGCCGATAACAGCCAGAAGGGTGAAGGCCAGCAGGATCAGCAAAGCCCGTCAGATCAAAGTGCATCCGATACAAAATCGGATACACAGTCAGACGCTCAATCGCAAGCTGAAAAATCGACAGAGCAGGCCGATCAGCCTCAGGATAGTGCGGGTCAGCCTGCAGAGGAAAGCGCCGAGCAGACCCCGGATGAGGCCCAGCAACAGGCCTTCAGTGAAGCGGTAGACGAGTCCGCTGAAGACGATAATCCGCCACCGTCGGCCCCGGTAGCGGCCAGTGATGACAGCGCACCGATGAACGAAGAACAGCAGGCCCGCGAGCAGTTGCTCAATCGCGTTGTTGATGACCCGGCAGGGCTGTGGCGGCGCAAATTTCTATACCAGTATCAGCAACAGCAACAACCGACCCAGCCAGGAGAACAACCATGGTAATTCCATCCCTCAGCCGTCATGCGCTTACCGCCGCCGTGCTGCTGGCCAGTGGCGTTGCCTGGGCGGAGCTGCCCACCGAGGTATCCCCCTCACGGATCAGTGAAGGCCAGGCCACCCAGCTCACCATTGAGATAGGCGAAGCCCCCGGTGGTGCCGATGATCTGAGCCCGCTGGAAAAAGATTTCCGGGTACTAAGCCGCAGTCAGCAGTCCAGCATGGTGATTAAAAATGGCCAGATGAGCCGTTCCAATACGCTGATTCTGACCCTGGCGCCGAAACGCAGTGGCACCCTGTATATCCCATCGTTTACCCTGGAAGGGGATCAGACCGAAGAGCAGATTCTGCAGGTGGTGGAAGCCAGTCAGGCTGAACAGCAGGCGGTGTCACGCCAGGTCCGCATCGAAGGTCAGCTGTCGGATCAGACCGGTTATGTGCAGCAACCACTGGTGTACACCCTGCGACTGGAGCTGACGGCTCAGCTTTACGATGGGGTAATCTCTGCCCCCGAGGTACTGGAAGGCGAGGCGCTGATCGAGGAACTGGGCGAACAGCGCCAGTACACCAGCCAGCGTGGCAATCAGCATATTCAGGTAGTCGAGCAGCAATACCTGATTACCCCGCAGCGCAGCGGAACCTTGCGCCTGAGCGCGTCGGAAGTGAACGGCAAACTGGCCCAGGGGCGACCGCGCAATACGGTGTTCGGCCCCCAGTACAGCCGTTTTCGCCAGCTCAGCCAGCGTAGCGAACCGTTTAGCGTTGAGGTTAAACCGGTGCCTGCCAACTTTGCCGGTCAGCCATGGCTGCCCGCCCATCAGCTTGATCTGACAGATGACTGGCAGATGGACAGCCTGGAAGTGGGCCAGCCGATTACCCGCACCCTGACACTGACCGTACGTGGCCTGGGCAGCAATCAGCTGCCTGAGCTGAAAATGACTGTGCCCGATGGCGTGCGTCAGTATCCGGAAGAACCGGTGCTGGATCAGGAGGTCGATGATGGCGAGCTGGTCAGCACTCTGCGCCAGCAGGTCACCCTCATTCCCACGCAAAGCGGCGCGCTGGAATTCCCGGCAGTGGAACTGCAGTGGTGGAATGTGGACCTGCACCGCACCGAACAGGCGCGGATTGAAGCGACCGGCCTGCAGATTGGTGGCGATGCCAGCGTGGCCCCGGTCGACCAGAGTCTGAGCGCCACACCACCGCCTGCACTACGTAAACAGACGCCGCCGACGGTAAAACCGGCGACCCCTGAGCCGGTACAACCCCCGCCTGCTACTGAAGCACTGGTCCCTGTAACGGCAACGGGCAGCTTGGCCATGGCCCCCGGGTTGCTGGCGGCGCTGGGTGGGGTAATTGCCCTGCTGGCCGGTGGGCTGGGCTGGTGGCTGGGCCGTCGACGTGGCGGAACCGCACCGACAACTGAGGCTAAATCCCAGACCGTTACCACGGTGGGAAAACCCGCCCGTCAGGATCTGAGCGCGCTGAAAACCGCCTGTCAGCACAACGACATCACCGCCGCTCGCAGCGCGTTAATTCACTGGTGCCAGCAGGAATGGCCAGGCAGCACTGCCAGCCTTAACCCGCTACTGGCTAAGGCAACCCCGGCACTGAAAGCCGAACTGCAGCAACTGAACAAGGCGCTGTACGCCGCGGCGGACTCGCAATCGAGCTGGCAGGGTGATGCCCTGTGGCAGGCCTTCCTGGCGTATGAGTCAGGCCAGGCTGAAACCGTCACGTCACAGAGCAGCCTGCAACCACTGAACCCGGCGCTGAGCTAACCCGCGATTGCTGGCAAAACCGCTGCGAATCAATGGCATAATAAGGCCCGCCCATTCCGGGCGGGCTTTAAATCCAGGGGAGAGCTATGGCGAAGAAATTTTATGTGGTGTGGCAGGGGCGCGAGACCGGTATTTTCACAGACTGGCCAACGGCCAAACGCTCGGTGGATAAATTCCCCGGTGCCCGCTACAAATCCTTCCCCAGCAAGGCCGAAGCCGAGTCTGCCTTTAGCTCGGGCAAAGTCAGCACCAGCCCCTCTGCCCGCAAATCGGTCGCCAAAACCCCCAGCGTCGGCACACAAAAAACCACAGCCCCGAGCGGTGATTTCCAGCTGCAAATCTACTGCGATGGTGGCTGCGAACCCAACCCCGGCAACGCAGGTTCTGGTATGGCGGTGTACCGCGATGGAAAACTGAGCGAGCTGTGGTACGGCCTCTACAACCCGCGCGGCACCAACAACACCGCCGAGCTGAACGCCCTCTACCAGTCACTGTTAGTGGCAGAGCAAGGCAGCAAAGATGGCCTGAGTGTGCAGGTTCTCTGCGACTCCATGTACTCCATCAACTGCATCAGCAACTGGGCCAAAGGCTGGAAAGCCAAAGGCTGGAAGAAAACCGGCGGCGAAATCAAAAACCTCGAAATCATCCAGCAGGCCTACGCCCTCTACCTGACCATCGCCGACAAAATCACCCTCAGTCACGTCAAAGCCCACGCCGGCACCGAGGGCAACGAGCTGGCAGACCGCATGTCGATTGTGGCGGTGGACAAGAAAGAACGCGACTTCGTCCGCCAGCCTGAACCATTGGATGTTGGCGCGCTGCTGCGATTACGGGCGGGGTGATACACCGGTAGCAGCGCACTCCGTGCGCGTCAGGGGCTTGTGATCAGCCTCTGACGCGACGGGACGTCGTTGCAACAACAGCCCCAGAGGCTATGCGCGTGGGAACGTGGTGAGCGCTGATCGTAGGAGCCAGCTTGCTGGCGATCAGGCAGCCATGTGCGTGGAGGATTTTGCTAACGGTCACTGAGCCTGAATTCACAATAATACCACTCACTATCAATGCGCCCCCAGCTGAAATCGGTATGCTGGCGAGTGCTCCCCGGTATTACCCGTTACCGGCGTTTATTCCCGATCAAATCAGCGAGTTTAGCCGTGTCAAAGGATGACTTTATCCCCCTGGATCGACAGTTCTCTGTCGTTCCCGATAGCCAGCAGCAATCAGACCATTCCAACGATTTCACATTCCTTAATCAGGGGGAATCCGCCAGCTGAACACAGCTTGAAGAAGCGTATCGCTGCGTAATTCTGGCTGAAGCCGGTGCGGGTAAAACACAGGAGTTTTTGCACCAGGCACGTCGACTGGCACAGCAGGGCAAAGCCTCCTTTTTTATTCGAATTGAAGATATCGACTCGGATTTCAGCTACGCCTTTGAAGTGGGAGATCAGGAGCTGTTTGAGGCTTGGCTGGATTCCGACGAAGAGGCCTGGTTTTTTCTGGACTCCATTGATGAAGCGCGGCTGGAAGCACCAAAAGCATTTCGTGAGGCAGTACTTAAGTTTAAAGCGGTGGTTAAAAAAGCGTCTTGCCGCGCCCATATCTACTTGTCCAGCCGCCCCTGGGCCTGGCACTTTGTTGCTGACAGGCAGTTGCTGGAGAGGCATCTGCCTGACCCTGATGCTAATGGTGAGGATAAAGCCAGCCCCGCTGTATATAGCCTGAAACCACTTGATTCTGAGCGCATCCGGCATTTCAGTAGCCAGCGTGGTGCAGTAGATATTGAGCAACTATTAAGGGAAATTGAGCGCACTAACCTTTGGAGCCTGGCAGAGCGTCCTTTCGATCTGGATAACATACTGGCGAAATGGGTGGCTGACCAATCCTTAGACGGTCGACTGCAGTTACTCAATTTCAATATTGATCGGCACCTGAGCAATGACCACAACCCGGACCAGCGCCCGGCTCTGAAACAGCGCCCGGCTCTGAAACTGACGAAAGCGCGGACGGGGGCACGTGCACTGGCAGCGGCGGTGGTTCTGACCGGGCAACCCGGTATCAGCCTGCCAGATAGCAGTGCGGTCAAACCGGGCATTAAGCCTGAAAAAGTGCTTACTGAGTGGGCTCCAGATGATATGGCTGCGCTATTGGGGTTGGCGATATTTAACGACGTAATCTATCAGGCTGTCAGGTTTCGGCACCGGGAAATTCGTGAGCTACTCACAGCGCAGTGGTTGAATGAATTACTGCAAAATGGCACCAGTCGCCGTGCAGTGGAGTCACTGATTTTCAGAGAGTCTTACGGCGAACAGATCGTCACCCCGCGCTTGCGTCCCGTGTTGTCCTGGCTGGTTTTGTTGGACGACGATATTCGTCGCAAGGCACTAAGCATCTGCCCGGAAATAGCAGTGGAAGGGGGCGACCCGGCACAACTGCCAAAATCGGTGCGACAGACGATTCTACGGGATATTGTTCGGCGAATTGCGTCAGGTGAAGATGGTCGCGGCGCTCGTGATAACAGCGCCATTGCTCGCATTGCGCAACCCGATCTCTCCGAGGACACTCGAGAGCTAATTGCCGAGTATCAGGGTAATAACGATGCCATTTTCTTCCTGGGTCGACTGGTGTGGCAGGGCGAGATGAGCGGCTGTGTTGAGCTATTGATAGAACTGGCACTGAATGCCGAACGGGGGCTCTCTGCTCGCAAAGCATCTGTGCGTGCGGTGATGACCTGCGGTTCTGAAGTGCAGAGAAGGGCATTGTGGCAGCAGTTGAATGAGGGCAACAATATGCTTTCATGGGAACTGTTGAATGAGCTGGTTCGAGAGTCAGAAAGCAATTCTCACAGCGTGTTGCTATTAATGTCTTCTCTATCGAAGTTAACCTTCCGACGGTATGAGTCTGCAGGCTTTATCCGTGTACTGCGAGAGTTTATAGGGCGTTTGCCGGTCAATACCGATCTGCAGGCAATCATACGGTTTGTTTGTCAGTCCTGTCAGTATTTACGAGAACCCCCTTATATTGAGCGCGGAGCATGCCAGGTATCTGAGCGGTATGCCTGGTTGCTGAATCCAGCTACGTTTGCGCTCGAACGGCTCATTGAAGTGCGAAGTTCATTTGCTTTTGAAGCTGAGTCGCTGGCCATTTTGTTGATGGTCCCTGCGTTACGTCACCAGCTTGGGAGCGACTACCGTGAACATCAAGGGAATCTGAGAGAGCTTGTGCCTGCCTGGCCGGAACTTAATGATGCACTTTACTGGGCATGCATTCAGGAAGCGAGAACGAATTATCGCAATTATTCAGGTGCATCATCTGTCACCGATAATACCGTCCATTGGCTGGGTCATTACTGGAGCTTTACTGCTGAGAGCCTGCCACGGCTTTTGGGCTTTGTGGGTACAGTGGGCTCCCTTGATGATCAGTTGTTCGTGTTCAGTACTGCTATTCGGGTTTGCCAGGAGCAACATTTGCCCTTAAGCAGGCTGTGGGCGGTTGTGACGGGTAATCCTGTTTTACAGCAATACCTTGTGGGCCGACTGTATCCCCAGATTCCAGATGCTATTCGTCAGGCTAATCAGAAACATGCTGCCTATTCCAGAGAACGCGAACAGGAAGAAGCGGAAGAGAGGAAAGCTTATGACCACTGGGTGGCGGAGATACACGCTGATCCTGATCGGATTAGAACGCCATTGAGCCTGCAGCCAGGTGAACTATCGCCTGATCAGCTGGAGTTATTAAAAATAGCGCAAGCTGACGAAGCTTTTAGCAGATGTTCCGCAGGGGCTAATTGGCAAGTGTTGCGAACAGAGTTTGGCAATGAAGTGGCCTGTGCCTACCGCGATGCTGCAATGAATTTCTGGCGTCATTTTGATCCGGGACTGAGATCTGAAGGGAGTGATTCAAACAATATAGACTGGGATTCGCTAAAATTTGCGATGGCTGGTCTGGAGATTGAAGCTGCTGAGTGTACTGATTTTCCCCAGAACTTGAACTCATCAGACGTAACCCATGCGCTTAGATATATGCCCAGGGAACGAGAGGGCTTCCCCGACTGGCTTGAACCCATGTATCAGCACTTTCCGGACAAGGTTGTAGCGGCTGTAATCACGGAATTACATTGGGAGCTTTGGAATACTCCCATCGGTGAACGGATGCACTATATTCTCCCCTCGCTGGCTTATCACGCGTGCTGGTTACACAAGCTAGTTGCACCCACCATTCTGGAGTGGGCGGGGCAAGCCGGTATGGCTGTACAGGCTATTCGAGATTACGGTTTGTGTATTTTAATTAACGGAACTGACGATCCAATGCGTCTGGCAGGGTTAGCGCGTCGGCAGGTTTCTCTGGTTGAAAATATCGATGACATCGCATTCTGGTATGCGCTGGAAGTTGACTGTGATCCCGACAGTGGTATTCCCGCGCTAAATCGCTGGCTTGAGGAACTGGATATTGAGAGTGCCAGTCAGGCTGCGCAAGCTTTTGTTACAGCCTTAATGGATGAGGGTATCTTTGCAGGTCAAATCCTTAATGTCGGTCTTTTTCGTGCACCTGCTTATCTGAAATCACTTTACCTGATGATGCTCCGCTATATTTCGGTAGATACGCCTCAGTTGAGAGAAAAAGCTCAGGCTGCACGTGATAACTTGCTTTTCCTACTCGGTGGCATTGCAGGTAAAGCAAGTTATCAAGCTTTGAAAGAACTGGCGCATGAGCTCCCTGATTATCAGATGAGGTTAACGAAAGCCGCTTACAAACGCGCCGAAATGGACTGTGATATTGAACCCTGGTGTCCGAGTCAGGTGGCGGAGTTTATCGAACACCAGACGTTAACCCCTACCAATTATCGCCAGCTATTTGATCTGACCGTCCAGCGCTTGCTGGATCTGAAATACTGGCTGGAAGGAGGAAATGACAGTCCCGCCGAAAATTGGCAGTTGGCCCCGACAGAAACAAAAATGCGTAACCTGATTGCTGGCTGGCTTGGACAAAACGCCTGTGGTCAATATTCTGTTGGCCAGGAGCTGGAATTGGCGAATGCCCAGCGGATGGATATCACTCTGAATACGCCTGGAATTCCATCACCATTGCCTATCGAATTGAAGTTGCTGGACAAAGACTGGTCAGGGAATCAGCTTTGCGACGCGTTGGGCAAACAGCTGGTGGGCGATTATCTGCGGGAAGAAAATGCAGAATATGGGGTTCTATTACTGGTATCCCAGTATGCTTATGATAAGAAGAGAGAAATCAATGATTGTCGCGTGGGCCTCGGTGATCTGGCGGGTGTGCTGAAAGACCACTGGTATAAGCAGGTGTCTGTGAATTACCCCGGCGTGAAAGCGGTTGAAGTGATTATGATTGATCTGGCAGTACGGGTGGTGAAGTTGAATGTCTGATCCGCTTTTTCCGGAAAATCACGCCCAGGTGTGCACTGGAATACAACATGGTTGTACGGCGACCAGGCGTTATACGGCACTGGTTGTACGTCGGGTTGCGTGTTGGTCATAGTGTTGTGCATCTGACCTGGAACCATGTCTGGCATCGGTTTACTCTGTTTGTGGTGAGCAACCTGACGCTGCTGGTGATCTGGGTGCTGCTGATTGAGCTGTTGCTGGAGAGGGTAGCGTGATTGGAATGTCCGCGTTGGCCATAGCCAGGCCTGCAAACAGAACCCCTTGCCACAATGCGGCAAGGGGCGGTTGGTTACATCACCCGTTTGATCAGCTGGTAATCTCCCTGGGTTGTTAAAGTGATTGTGGCATCGTTGCCGGAGCGGTTGCGCCAGAACCAGCCGTGCTTACCATCGAATGCGGCCGTTAACGTACCGCTATCGCCCATCACCTTGCGACCTTTGTTGTAGCCATAGTAGTCAAGCCCTGGCGCGTCGCCATGGGTATCAAAGTTGACGGCCCCCCCTTTTACACGCCAGTCGAACGATACGACGGCACCTTCTTTCATGCCCAGTTTGATCTCGGCAGCTTCGCCGGGTTTAAGGGTGAAGACTTTTTTGTCTGACGCGACCGGGCGTGCTGGTTGCTGAGGTTCAGCAACTGGGGGAGCTACGGTCTGCTCGGCTGTGGCTGGTGTTGATACCGGCGCAGCGGAGGCTGCTTGTACCAGGGGCAGCGAGGGCGCTGGCGTTTCAGTCTGTGCGGCGGTGTCCATAGCCGCCTCTTCTGTCAGTGAGGTTTTGATCTCACCCATGGTGGTCAGACCTAAGAAGCGCCCGGCACCGGTTGGGTCGATACCGTATTCTGCAGGCAGCACGGTGGTGATGAGCAGAGCCGCGGCAACGGTGGCGGCGATCAGTGTGGAGCGCACCAGCTGTTTGCTGGTTGGCAGTTCAGTGGTGTTCGGGATCTCAGTGTTGTACATAAAAACCTCTTCGTATTCTTTAATGCCAGATGGGCCAGGGTTACGCAGTGAAATAGCCGGTCAGCTGGTAGCCGAGCAGCATAAAACCAGCCCCCATCAGCATGACGTTGGCGGTATAGGCGTGGCGGAAAAAGCCCGCCTGGCGACGCCAGATGCCCATCGCGATCAGAATGAAACTCAGTGCCAGCAGCTGGCCAATCTCGACGCCGACATTAAAGGCCAGCAGATTGAGCAGCAGGCCGTCGGGTGAGATATCAAAGGCCTGAATTTTTGTCGCCAGGCCGAAGCCATGGAACAGACCGAATATCAGCGTAGCCAGCCGGGTATCCGGTTGATAGCCGAACCAGCGCTGAAAGGCACCGAGGTTGTCGAGCGCCTTGTAAATGACTGATACACCAATAATGGCGTCGATCAGATAGGCGTTGGCCGGAATATCGAAATAAACCCCGGCCAGCAGTGTGGTTGAGTGGCCGATGGCGAACAGGCTGACATAGACCGCGATATGCGGCAGCCGATAGAGAAAGAAGATAACCCCGAACAGGAAGAGTAAGTGGTCATAACCGGTCACCATATGCTTGGCACCCAGATAGGTGAACGGCAACAGGTGGGTGCCGGTAATCTCCTGGATATAACCCTGATCGCCAGCGGTAACACCATGGGCCTGGGCGTTGGTCTGAAACACAATTAAGCACAGTAACCCGGACAGTATCGCCCAGAGTTTTTGCTGTCGCGCAGGCGGCAGCAAGCCTTCTGAATTCACAGAAATTTTCATCAATTAACTCTCATTGTTCTTAAAAAATTGCCGCAACCGCGGTTGGTTTAAGAGATGTAGAGTGGTTGAGGAGGGCGCAAGTGCTGTGAGGGTGGTGGCGGCAGGTAGCTGCGAGTATAGGTGCAGCGGCCAGTGAATATACTGGATGCAGCAGGCAGCGCATGTACGGATAAAAATACTGGATTATGGGTGTGGTCAGCACTGTTATGGCCATGCTGATGGTCGAGGCTTAGCTCTTCTGAAGTGCCATTTTCGTGGCTGTGGCCAGCGTGATCTGAGGGTTCATAGTCGAGTTGATAATGGCGTTCAGTGGTTGCATCAAGGCCTGCGAGCGGATTGTGCGCTGCGGGATTTATCTGCGGCAACAGTAGTACGATCGACATAAGAATGCCGACGACGATAATTCTGCTTGTGTCGGTTAGAAAACCAGACCGCATAATCCTGATAACCCGGCTGTAATAGGGTGACGTAAAAAACCTGCCAGTTCTGGCAGCCGGGGGGAGTATATGGCCTATTGGGCGTCTGCTCAACCGGAAAGCGATAAGGGTCTTGTGCGATTGCTGCTGGCCCCCCAGGCCCACTATTCCACCCAGTCAGCAAACTGGGCCAGCAGGTAGTCGATTGCCAGCCGGGCTCGCATTGGCAGGAATTGTCGGTTCTGGTAGACAATCCAGTTGCTGACGCCTCGGTGCCAGTAGGGTGCCAGCACGGGTATCAGTGTGCCGCGTTCCACTGAGGGGGTGAGGTTGCTGCGTGGCAGGTAGACGATGCCCAGGCCCTGTTCGCAGGCGCGTAGCAGGGTGTTAGGGTTGTTGCTCTGGAAGCGGCCATGCACGCGGACGCTGGTTTCTATGCCCTGGTGCTGAAAGGTCCAGCTGTCATTGTTAATTACGCAGCTGTGTTTGCGCAGCTGGTCGGGCTCCTTCGGTGTGCCATGGCGGGCCAGGTAGTCCGGGCTGGCGGCGGCCATCAGGGTGCGGTCGACCAGTTTGCGGGCGACCAGGCCTGAGTCTTTCAGCTGGCCCAGCCGGATGGTGAAGTCGAACCCTTCCTCAACAAAATTGATCAGCCGGCTATCGTAATTGATGTTCACTGTCAGCTGCGGGTGCTGGCGAGCAAAGTCGATCAGTGCCGGGGCGACATAGTTCTCGGCGAATGCGCCTGCTGCACTCACCCGCAGGGTGCCATTGAGCTGAAACTGCTGTGAGCCCACCTGCTCATTGGCCTGCTGCAGGCCATTGACCAGGTCACGGCAGCGGTCGTAGTAGAGCCTGCCAGCGTGGGTCAGGCTGACCATTCTTGTGGTGCGCGCCACCAGTGCAACCCCTAGCCGTGTTTCCAGTCGGGAGATCTGGCGGCTGACATGGCTGGTGCTACAGCCCAGCTGTTTTGCCGCTGCAGAGAAGCCCTGTTTCTCCGCCACGGCAACAAACTCGGGAATCCCTTCAAAACTGTCCACGACCATGTTGTCCATCCTATTATTGCTGAGCTGCAATAGTGAATTCTAGTTTTCTTATATTATCACCTGAACTGGAATTACCTATAGTGCCTCTCATCGCAACACCCGTTGAACCTGATTCGATAAGGACTGAGCATGAAAAAAGTACTGATCCCGGTAACTAACCACGCAACCCTGGGCGAGACCGATCAGGTGAATGGCACCTTTGCACCGGAGCTGACCCACGTGGTTGCCTTGCTGGATGAGGCGGGCGTTGAATATGAGATTGCCTCGATTGCCGGGGGCCAGGCACCGCTGTATGGCACCGACATGGAAGGCGATGCGGTTAACGACAGAGTACTGGGCAACGAAGGCTTTCAGAACCGTATCAACAACACCCTGCCGGTGGCGCAGGTGAACGCTGCTGATTACGATGCCATCTTCTATCCGGGTGGCTTTGGCCTGCTGTCTGATCTGGCTGAGAATGAAGGGTTTGCCAAAATCGCCGCCAGTCACTACGAAGCGGGTGGCGTGATCGCCGCGGTCTGCCACGGTCCGGCGGCACTGCTGCCGATTACCCTGAGCAGCGGTGAGAAGCTGCTGGCGGGTAAAGCCGTGACCGGTTTTACCCGTGAGGAAGAGGTGGACTACAACACCATTAACGACATCCCGTTCCTGCTCGAAGAATCGCTGGCCCGCAGCGCCAAACGCTACAGTAAAGGTCAGCCCTGGGGCGAGCTGGTGATTGAAGATGATCGCCTGATCACCGGCCAGAACCCGACCAGCGCCCATGGCGTGGGTAAAGCACTGCTGGTGCATCTGCAGGGGTAACCTGAACCGCCCGTCAGAGGGGTCTTAAAGATCAGCGCTAAGGTCTGCGGGGTTATCTGATCACGCCAGTGCGCTGATACGTAGCTGCTCATAGAGTGCCCGCGCCGCTGGGCCGGTGCGGGCCCCTTTGGACAGGGTCAGGTGCAGCGGCACCTGGTACACTGAATTCTGTTCTACGTTCAGCACTTTCAGCTGGCCCTGGTTCCGCTGGGCAATTACATGCTCGGGCAGGCGGCAGAAGCCGATTCCCTGTTCAATGGCGCGAAAGGCGTGGTCGAAATTATCTACCGTGACCCGCTGGCGTGCCTTCAACCAGCCCACATTCTGCGCAGTAGTGGTGCTGTCTTCAGCCCCTGAATCCCGGATAACGATCTGACAGCAGGTGGCGAAGTCTGCCATGCACAGTGATGGCTGTGCTGCCAGTGGGTGCTGTGTGGCCACCACCGGTAACATCCTTGTGAGGGAAAAGGCTTCGGCCGGATAGTTGGTGATGGGCAGGGTGATAATGGCGATATCGGCCTGCTCGCTGGTGACCATCTCGCGGGTTTTCGACAGCGAGGTTTCGATTACCTGTACCGAGGTCAGGCTGTTCTGCGCAAGGTAAGCCGCCAGCGGTGCGTACAGCAACGCGGGATCGCACAGGTGATCCACGGCGATAGTGATCTCCGATTCCATCCCGGCGGCGACCTGCTGGCTCAGGTCTTCCAGCTCACGCGCCTGCTCCAGCATGCTGCCCGCCCGGCGCAGCAACGAACGGCCCTGTTCGGTGATTGCCGCACGGCGTCCCCTGACTTCCACCAGTTGCACACCCAGCTGGTGCTCCAGCTTGCGGATGGCGTATATCAGCGTGGTATGGCTTTTGTTCAGCGTAGCCGCCGCTGCCTGGATACTGCCCGCCCGGTCGATCTCCTGAAGAGTGAGCCACTGGTCCAGGGTTGTTTTGAGTTTCATGGCGTCAACCTCAGTAAACTGTCGAATAAATCTACACTTAAAGGCGAAATTATGAACTTTTCTGTTCAATAACCATAGTCAACAATGACTCTATCGATGGGACACGAGTGTCGTGGCCCGCTGTTATCGGAGAGACAGGTTATGAAACTTTTGCAGGTTGATTTTGATTACCAGGGCCCGATGGGCGATGAGATGGCCGATACGCTGGTCGAACTGGCGAAGTCGATTAATGAAGAGCCCGGTATGATCTGGAAAATATGGACTGAAAACACTGCTGCAAATCGCGGTGGTGGGGTCTACCTGTTTGAAGATGAAGCCAGCGCTCAGGCCTATCTTGAAATGCACAGTGCACGCCTGAAAGCGATGGGCGTTAACGAGGTGCGGGGCATGATTTTTGAGGTTAATCAGCCGCTGACAGCAATTAACCGAGGCCCTGTGGGGCACTAAGGGGAGAGTGATGAGTAACAGGGTATTTCTGACCCTCCATGGTGCAATCTACACCGCTTTTGCGTTGGCGCTGTTTGTTGTACCGGGATTGGTGTGGCCGATGTACGGGGTGGAACTGAATGACCGCTACGCAGTATTTCTGTCGGAACACACCAGCATCTTCCTGGGCGGTGTGGCGGCGGTCAGCCTGCTGCTGCGTGAGATTGACCACCCGCCAACCCAGCGTCAGCTGATGAAAGCGCTGCTGATAACCAACGGCCTGGGTGCGGTGATCACCCTTTATGCAGGCATAACAGGTATTTTCACCGGGCTGGGCTGGAGCGATCCGGCGTTCTTTAGCCTGTTAACAGCGCTGAGTTATCTGCAGTTAAAAAAGCAAACCCCGGGGGCCGGTGCCAATGCCTGACGCGTGCGGAGCGCGCTGCTGCGGATCGCCAGCAAGCTCGCTCCTACTATGGTTACCGACTACAGCACTGTTGCGTGTAGAAGCCAGCTTGCTGGCGATCGACCAGATGTGTTCAAAGCAGGCAATGCGTGACCTGACCTGGGTATAAACCTGTAGCAGCCCGTTCCACGGGCGTCAGGGTAAGTACGCAGAACCTGACGCGCGCGGAGCGCGCTGCTACGGATCGCGAGCAAGCTCGCTCCTACGATGGTTACTAACTACAGCACTGTTGAGTGTAGGAGCCAGCTTGCTGGCGATCAGCCAGAGGCGCGCGTTGCTACCGATGCTTTCTCCCCACGCCAGTCTTCCAGAATGGTGTACAGGCAGGGCACTACGAACAGCACCAGCAATGTGGAGCTGGCGATGCCGAAGATGATGCTGGTGGCCAGCGGGATCAAAATCTGTGCCTGCAGGCTGGTTTCAAACAGCAGCGGCGTCATTCCGGCGATGGTGGTGAGGGAGGTGAGTAGTACGGCGCGGAAGCGGTCGTGGCTGGCTTTTGCGGCAGCGCTGTGGATGCTCATCCCTTCGGCGACCCGCACTTTGACGAATTCGACCAGCAGGATGGAGTCGTTCACCACGATCCCGGCCAGGGAGACGAAACCGAGCATCGAGGGCATGGTCAGGTCCAGCCCCATCAGCCAGTGGCCCCAGATCACGCCGATCAGAGCCAGCGGGATGTTGAGCATCACAATCACCGGTTCAATCCAGGAGCGGAACTGGAAGCTGAGCAGCACATAGACGCCGATCAGTGCCAGTAGCATGGCGCGGCGCATGGAATTCTGGGTTTTCGCGCCTTCTTCTATCTCGCCTTTCAGGCTGACCTCAATGGCCGGGTATTGTTGCTGAAACTCGATCAGCCAGCCGTTTTGCAGGTCACTCAGGATGGCGACTACGTTGTTCTGCCGGGTGTCGACATCGCCCAGTACGGTGACGGTGCGCTGATTGTCGATCCGGTGAATACGGGCAAAACCACGTACCGGGATAATATCGGCCACGGTATTGAGCGGTATAGCGGTGCCGGTTTGCGGGTGGATGATGGGGAAGTTTTCAAAGCTGAGCAGATCACTGCGCGAGGCGGTATCCAGCTCGACGATCACTTCATAGTTTTCCGCGCCGATGTTCAGCTCGGTGGCTTTTGCGCCCTGATAGGCGGCACGCAGCTGGGTGGCGATGGTCTGGGCGTTCAGGCCCAGGCTGTAGGCGCCTTCTTTCAGTTTGAGGTTGAACTCCGGCAGGCCGGGGCGCAGATCATCCATCAGGTTGTTGACGCCGGGGTAGCCTGCCAAAAAGTGTTGTAACTGGTAGGAAGCGGCGGCCAGCTGGTCAAGGTCATCACCGCGCAGGCGGATCTCGACGGCACGGCCCGCCAGTCCGAACGAGGGCTCGGCGATCACGATCTGCCAGGGCTCGGGCAGTGTCGCAGCGGCCTGCTGCCAGGCCTGTTTTAGCTCGTGGAGTGAGTAGTTGCGCTGTTCGGCGGTTAACAGGTCGACGTTAAGGGTGGCCAGGTGGGGGCCGGTCTCGAAGGCGTCTTTGTTCTGGACATACTTCACCGCCACACTGTTAATAGCGTCTGCCGGTTGGCGGTCATTCAGCGGGGTCGCGGCCTGCTGTAGCTGTTGCTGCAGACGGGCGACCACCTGCTCGGTTTTGGCCAGCGGGGTGCCGCTGGGCATGATAATCCGGGCTTGCAGCTGGTCACCTTCGACGGCCGGGAAGGCGGAAAAGTGAATCACGCCGCCCGCTAACAGGCTGATAGAAACCACCAGCAGGGCGACCACACTGCCGACGAAGGCGTAACGGATGCGGATTAAACGGCTGACCAGCCGATCAACCCCGGCGCGAACCCGGTCAAACCCCTGGTCGAAACGTTGCTGAAAGGCCGACGGGCCTTTGCGTTTCTGGTGTTCCAGTGAATGGTAGAGGTGGTTGGGCAGGATAAAAAACGCTTCGATCAGTGATACCACGATCACGGTGAGCAGTACGATCGGCACTACAATCAGCACCTGGCCGATATTCCCCTCCATCATCAGCAGGCCGGAAAACACACAGAAGGTGGTCAGAAACGATGAGAACACCCCGCGTGCCACTTGCTGGGTGCCATCAATGGCGGCCTGCAGCGGTTTTTTGCCCTGTTTGATATGCGCGCCGATGCTTTCGCTGATCACAATGGCGTCGTCCATCAGAATGCCCAGTGCCAGCAGCAGGGCGACCATGGAGATCATATTGATGCTGACGCCCAGGTAGTTGAGCACCAGTGCGCTGGCCAGAAATGACACCGGCAAGCCCATGGTCACCCAGAAGGCATAGCGGGTGCCGAAAAACAGCCACATCACGATAAAGACCAGCAGCAGGCCCTGCCAGGCGTTTTCGCCCAGCAGCTGGAGCCGATCACTGATCAGGCTGGTGTTGTCTTCGGTCAGCTGCAGGGACACTTCGCCGGGTAACCGGCGTCGTTCCTGTTCGACAAAGGCCTGGGTGGCTGCCAGTACGTTCAGGCTGTCATCACGGGTGTTTTTGCTGATCACCAGAAAGGCGGCGGGCTGGTCATTGAACAGGATATTGCTGTCCTGGTCGGCAAAGCTGTCGCGCACGGTGGCGATATCGCCCAGCCGCAGTTCGCCATACTGCTCACCGCGCACAATCACCAGCTCCGCCAGCTCGCGGCTGGTACGCCGTTCATCGTTAAAGCGGATCTGATATTCCGTCTCGGTGGTGGTGACTTTACCTGCCGGAACATCGACATCCTGCTGGGTCAGCCGGTCGGCGATATCCTGCAGGCTCAGGCCATACTGGCGCAGGTTATGCTGCGCAATCTGTACCTGAAACTCGCGCTGGCTGAACCCCTGGATTTCTACCAGCGGGATGGCACCGGTCTGGGCCATGCGCTGCTTAATCTGTTCGGCCAGGGTTTTCAGCTCCCGGCGGGGCAGGTCGGCGGTCAGCGCCAGGGTGACTACTTTCTGGGTGCGGCCCAGCTCAGTCACCACGGCAGCTTCACTCTGAGCCGGGAAGTTATCAATGCCATCCACGGCACTGTTAATGTCATCTTTAAACTGTACGAAGTCGCCAGTTTCCAGCATTTTCAGCGTCATAATGCCGATGCCGGAGCGAGCCTGGCAGCGCTTCTCATCGGTGTAGCTGATGCCGTCCAGCGCATCTTCCAGCGGCTTACAGATACCCTGTTCAACATCACCAGGGGTCGCGCCGGGGTAGGCCACGGACACGTCCACTTCATATTTTTTGATCTCGGGGAAGGTCTCCCGGCTGAGGTTCGGCACTGTCATCAGGCCTGCCAGCAGCATCAGTATCATTAACAGATTAGCGGCGGTGGGGTGGGCGGTCATATAGCGCAGCATATCAGCGACCCTCCACCCAGCGTTTGACCTGCTGGGCGCTGTGGGTGTCCTCAAACGGCGTCAGTTGCATGCCATTGATCGCCGGGAACAGATCGCTGGTGACGATCCGCTGCCCGGCCAGGGTGCTGCCTTTCACCAGTAGCATCGCGCCCTGGCTGTGGCCGCTAACCGGGGCGCGTTGCAGGCGGTCGCTGGTGTCCAGCTGATACAGGGTGTTCTCGTGTACGGCGCTGCGTGGCAGCACCACAAAATCCGTGGCTGGGCCCTGCAGGGTGACTTTCATAAACATCCCCTCCAGCAGTGGCGGTTTCACACCGGGGCGAATATCACGGTAGGGGTTATCAATGGTGACGATCACGCCCACGGTGCGCGATTGCGGGTCGACGTTACTGTCGGTGCGCGCCACGGTGGCGGGCCAGTGGCTCTGGTCGTTGCCTGCCAGCTGGGCGCTGGCGCGCAGATCCAGCTGGGCCATGATGTTCTGCCGCGCGCTGTCTCCCCGGATCAGTAGCTGGTCAATGGAGATCGACTCGGCAACGCCGCCAGCCACAATCAGACCGAACTGGTCGGCGGGCACCTGCACGTTCACCTGCACCCGATCTAGACTCTGGGCGGTAAACAGTGCGCTGCCAGGGGACACCACCGCTTCGGTTTCGACGCTGACACGGGTAATGCGGGCGGCAAAGGGCAGGCGGATTTCAGTGCGGGCCAGATTACGCTCGGTGGTGGCCAGGTCGGATTCGGCAATGTCGATCTGCGCCTGCTGCTGCGCCAGCTGGTAGGGCAGGGCCTGTAGCTGGGCGTTGAGTTTTTGCACTTCCTGCTGCAGCTGGATCACTTCGATCCGGCTGCGGTCGTAGGCTGATTGCGACAGTGACTGCTTTTTGCGCAACGCTTCGTTACGGGCCAGCTCCTTGCGTGAGAGCGCCAGTTTCTGTTTGACCAGTTTCAGATCGGTGCGGGTGTTCTTATCGTTGAGCTGTAACTCGGCCAGCTGCTGCTGACGTTGATTGAGTTGCGCTCTGGCTTGGGCCCGGGCCAGCTGTACATCCCGTTTATCCAGCGTCAGCATCAGGCTGTTTGCGGGCAGAATCGCGCCCTCCTTTAACTGCGGGTGAACGGTTTCCACCCGGCCACTGATCTCGGCGCGGATATCCAGCAGCCGGTCCGGGCGGACCTCGCCATAGCCGATAATCTGTGGCCGTATCTGCTGCTGTTGCAGCTCAATAACCCCCGCTGGCGTACCCGTGCGTTCAGCCTTGCTGTGTTCCATAACCGGGCGGTTTTTAACAATGGCCATGGCAATGGCGACACCCACGGCGACCATCAACAGCAGCGCCCAGGGTTTGCCAAAAAAGCGGTGGGAGGTTTCAGTGGTCATGGTTCTGCACTCCGCAGATAAACAGGGTATGGATGTGATTGGCCCAGGCATCGCTGGCCAGATCGTCTTCGCTGATCGACCAGGCCGCTTCGCGCACCGGTGCAACAATGAACGGCGTCATCAGCAGGCTGACCAGTGAAAACGCCGCCCATTTGAGGTCAATATCAGCGCGGATCAGCCCTTTGTCCTGATAGCCTTTGAGCAACTGCGGCAGCATCTGAGCTACTCGCCCAGGCATCAGCTCGATAAAGCGGTCCCGCAAGGGGCCTTCGTGCGACAGCATCTCATCGGCAATCAGCCGCATCATCGGGCTGGCGGTGAGCATGGTTTTCAGCGTCTGATGAATAAACGCTTTGAGGGGGTCTTCTGCATCCAGCGCCGCACCCATCTGCAGCATATTCGTAGCGGCAAAACGCTCGATCAGCGCAATAAACAGCCCCTCCTTACCGCCGAAATAGTAACTGACCATCGCCGACTTCATCTCAGCCCGCTGGGCGATATCGCGGATGGTGATACTGCGGTAGCTTTTCTGCCCCAGCAACGCCATGGCGGCATCCAGCAGCTGGTTTTTACGTTGTTGCTGGAGTTGAGGGTCTTGCGGTCGGCCACGGCTGGTCTGGGACATGATTAGCTTGATCAACTGATTAATTTAATCGAATGATAAATTAAATGAGTGAAAGGTCAATAGGAACCGGCTACTGCATGACTACATCATCTGCCCGCGCTGCCAGTGTTTTTATCGACAGTCAAAAGTGTTCAGAATCATTGCCACCGCCACCTGACGCTGTCAGATATGTTGAATGTACGGGCCGGTTCCAGTCGACGTTAATTGAGTGTCAGTCCCTACAAAAATGCATACCTGTAGTAAGTATTTAGACCATTAACACTCTACGTTGGATGGAATAGGGTTGTGATACGAAAGCTTGCAGGAAACCGAAGTAGTGATGAAGGTAGTAGTATGCACGCGATATGGGTCACCGGATGTTCTGCAGATAAAAGAAGTAGAAAAACCGATTCCCGGTGAGAATGAAGTCTTAATCAGAATCTATGCAGCAAGCGTTACGGCCGCCGACACGATGATGCGCAAAGGCAAACCCTTGGCCGGGCGGTTTTTTATGGGCCGATGGAAGCCTCGTGACATTATCATTGGGACCGGTTTTGCCGGGGAGATTGAGGCGGTTGGCAGCGGAGTCTCACGTTTTTGTGTAGGTGATTCAGTATTGGGTGCAAGCATTTCTGGCGGAACCAACGCCGAGTATATTTGCGTGGCTGATGATGGCTTGATCGCCAGAATGCCGGAGGACATGACTTATGAAGAAGCGGCCCCGGTGTGTGATGGAGCTTTGACATCTTTGAACTTTCTTAAAAATATCGCTGCTATTCAGAGCGGACAAAACGTTTTGGTGAATGGCGCATCAGGAAGTGTAGGCTGCGCGGCACTACAGTTAGCTAGCCACTTTGGAGCCAGGGTTACCGGCGTGTGCAGTATTCGCAACATGACGCAGGTCCAGGCTATGGGGGCTAACGTGATTCTTAATTATGGTTACGAAGACTTTACTCAGATGGCCAGCCAGTATGACATTGTGTTTGATACTGTCGGTACACGCTCCTTTTCACAGTGCAAACAGTCATTAACGGAGCGAGGCATTTACCTCTCGCCCGTTTTCAGATTGACGCATCTGGTACAGGTGCTCTGGACATCAGTGAGCAGGAAAAAAGCGAAGTTTTCTGCCACCAGGATACGACCGGTTTCAGATCTCTCTGTACTACTGGATGAGCTTTTGGAGCTATTTGTGGCTGGAAAAGTAACGACGGTGATCGACCGGGTCTATCCACTCACCGAAATTGTTGAAGCGCATCGTTATGTGGATACAAAACGCAAATGCGGCAATGTCGTCCTCAGCCTGGCTTGAGTCGCCCGAAAACACATAGCGGGCCTGGTTTCGGTGATGTTACTAAGGTTCGTAGAGCATGAAGCGCGCAGTGCCTTGACGGCTGAGGGTAGGAAATTACGCTCGGAGACCCTGTGATAGCCCATCACCCTGTGGGAGCGAGGGCAGAGCCAAAGCTTCCCGCTGGGGGGGGTATGCCCGGAGGATGCTGTTGTCCCACAGGGTATGCGGCTGCCTGGGTACTGAGGGGTGCTGTTGTGGGACCGGTGTCCCCACCGGGAATGGCTGGCACAGCGCCAGAGTTTGCAACGAAGTGACTCATTCTCAGTTGGCACCCGTAACTACGCCGACTCTGAACGGCCCGATTTTCTGTTGGCTCTGTAGCGATCAGAGGAAAATTTGTTTGACCGAGGTACGAGGGAGTTTATTTTCCTCAGCGAAAGAGTCGGCAGGCAATTGGAAATAGCCGTTCTGTGGAGGTGCTGGGGATTGTTAAGGGGACGAAGTCCCCTTGACGGCTGAAGACAGCAAATTACGCTCGGTGGTTCGGCGATAGCCCGTTCTAAGGGTTAAGCATTACCCCTCACCCTCCATCACCGCCACTTCAGGCCCATTGGCCTGACGGGTCTTACCTCGGCGTTCCAGCAGGCTGCGCACCAGTGGTAATAGCATCAGCACCACGGCGATCAGGGTGATCGACAGGGTCAACGGGCGGTCCCATAGAAATGAGAAACTGCCATCAGACAGGGTCAATGAACGACTGAGGTTTTTCTCCATAATACCGCCCAGGATAAAGCCCAGCAGCATGGGTGCCATGGGAAATTCCAGCAGTTTAAGCAACAGGGCGATCACCGTGATCACCACCATCATCTGAATATCAAAGGTGTTGAAGCTGACCAGGTACACCCCCGTGACCGAGAAAAACAGAATCAGCGGAATCAGGATTGGCCGTGGAATCGCCAGCAGGCGGGAGATGTACGGAATCAGCGGCAGGTTCAGTACCAGCAACACCAGGTTGCCGAAATACATCGAGATAATCACCGACCAGAACACATCCGGGTTATCCACGAACAGCCGTGGCCCCGGCTGGATGCCGTAGGCGATCAGCGCACCCAGCATAATGGCGGTGGTGCCCGAGCCTGGAATACCCAGCGTCAGCAGCGGTACAAATGAGCCCGTAGAGGCGGCGTTGTTGGCTGATTCCGGTGCGGCCAGCCCGCGCAGTGCGCCTTTGCCGAACTGCAGTTTCTGTTTGGCGCTGGCCAGGTTACGTTCCAGGCCATAGGCCAGGAAAGAGGCGATGGTGGCACCGGCACCGGGCAGTACGCCGACGATAAAGCCAAACACGGAAGAACGGGCCACGGTGGGTGCAACTTCGAGGATCTCCTCCCGGCTCAGTTTCATCGAGCCCAGTGCCGCCATATCCATTTTGGCTTCTTTTTCTTTGTGCTGGCCGCGCATGATGGTCATCACGACCTCGGTCAGGGCAAAGGTCGCCATGGCCAGTAACAGGAAGCTGACGCCGTCGATCAGGTCAATGCTGCCGAAGGTAAAGCGGGTCGCGCCAGACATCACATCGGTGCCAACGGTTGCGATCATCAGGCCAAAAATGGTCATGATCAGGGCTTTAAGTACCTGGCCTTTGCCAGAGAATGCCGCCACGGCCGTTAGCCCCAGCAACATAAGCGCGAAGTAATCGCTGGACTGAAAACTTAGTGATACCGAGGCCAGCGCCGGTGCTGCGAACAGCAGGATAATGGCTCCCACGGTGCCGCCAGTAAAGGACGACCAGGCCGCCAGCGCCAGTGCTTTACCGGCCTGGTTTTTCTGCGCCATCGGGTAGCCGTCAAAAGCGGTCACCACGGTGCTGGCACAGCCTGGTGCATTGATCAGAATAGAAGAGGTGGAACCGCCAAATACCGCGCCGTAATACACCCCGGCCATCAGAATAATGCCGGAAGACGGGTCCAGCCCGTAGGTGACCGGGATCATCAGCGCCACGGCAGAGATAGGCCCCAGCCCCGGCAGCATGCCAATAAAGGTGCCGGCGAAACAGCCGACGACCACCATCATCAGGTTAAAGGGCATTACCGCAGTGGCAAGGCCGGTAAAAATTCCATCCAGCATGATTCAGGCTCCCATTAACAGAGTGATTAACTGGCCCGGTGCCAGGTAGATGTCCAGCAGCTGGGTCAGTACAAACCAGATGCCGATGGCAAACGGCACCGACGACAACAGCAGCATTTTTGGCCGCCGTTCACCCAGCAACCAGTAACCGGCCAGCAGAAACAGCGCGGTGGACAGCAAGAAGCCGATCCAGTGCAGGGCCAGCCCGAACAGCACAATCAGCCCCAGCATCTTGCCGGTCAGCAACAGGTCAAATCCGGCCAGGCTCAATGTATCGTCGTTACGATCCTTGCCAAGCGAGCTGGTTGTCAGCAGCAGGGCGGAGATCAGGGCACCCAGGGTGGCAAGGGCGAGTGGCAGGGAGCGGGCGTTGAAGGGTTCAAACTCATCGCCCGGTAACATATCGACCTGACCGGCGTAGTAGCCGTAGGTCAGTGACAGGCAGAGGAATATCAATCCGCCGATCTGGTCTTTATTCAGCGTCATGGTGTGTCTCCAGACAAACCACCGGGCGACGCTGCAACGGGCCGCCCGGGGGTGGGGATTACTTCAGAAAACCCAGTTCTTTCATCAGATTGCCAACGGAGGTTTCCTGTTCTTCCAGGAAGCTGACAAACCTGGCATCCGGGCGGAAAATCTCAGACCAGCCATAGCGGTCCCGCACCTGTGCCCAGGCGTCGGTGTCGTACATCTCGCGCAGGGTTTTAACGTACTCCGCTGTTTGCGCCTCATCGGTGCCCGGTGCGGCAAAGAACCCGCGCCAGTTCACAAATACCGCGTCGTATCCCAGCTCGCGCAGAGTCGGCACATCCGGCGCAGCAACCGAACGCTGATCACCCGTCATCGCCAGTATCCGTACCTGACCGGCCTCAACCAGCGTCAAGGCTTCGCTCAGGCCGGTAGACAGCACGGCCGTTTCACCCGACAACAGGCTGGCCATCGCTTTGCCGCCTGCATCGTAGGCGACATATTTCACCCGCCGTGGATCACCGCCTGCCGCTTTAAACGCTTGCGCGGCGACCAGGTGATCCATACTGCCTCGGGCGGAACCGCCGGAAATCTTCACCGAACGGGGGTTCGCCTTAAAATCCGCCACCACCTGCTTGAAACTGGTGTAGCTGGAATCCGCCCGCACCACAAAGGCACCGTAGTCACCGACGGTGGCAGCAACGGGCGTCAGATCACGGAAGGACTGCGGGAATACTTTAGACAGCGAACGGATCACGATGGGCGTTGAATTCACCATCAGGGTCGGTTTTTGCTGACCTGCGGTTTCGATCAGATGGGCAATGGCTTTACCCCCGCCACCGCCAGACATATTCTCGTAAGAGATGGTATCGACCAGCCCGGCTTTGGACAGCGCCTCGCCGGTGCCCCGTGCGGTGCTATCCCAGCCACCTCCGGCACCCCCCGGAATCAGAAAATGGAGAGTCTCCAGCGCCATGGCGTTGCCCGCCAGGCCAAGGCCCATACAGCCAGTCAGTGCGGTGGCCAGTAAGGTGTTACGTTGTGCAGACAGAACAGTGCGGAACATTGCGGCATCCTCATGCTGTTTTTATTGTGAAATCAGCATAAGGTGGTCCCGCAGCGAACAGAACCTTATGAATTTAAAGAGCTTTCCGTGCATAAAGTGCATTGTGTTCATACTGTTCACGGGCAACCACCAGGGCCATCCGCTACTATATCTTTCGACAGCCCGGCGGCCTTTAACAACCCGAAGTATAAAAATTATGGGATCAATCTCACTACGTCACCTGCGTCTTCAGCCTCGCATGGTGCTGATTCTTGGCCTGGTTGCCCTGTTGCAGACCGGCCTGATCGGCATCTTTGCCCTTAACTACCTCAGCCGCGCCATGGATGAGCAGATCGCCCTGCGGGCGTTGCATGTGGCCACTACCATCGCCACCATGCCGGAGATCCAGCGGGCTGTTGTCGCCCATGACTCAGCGCTGTTACAGCCCCTGAGCCTGCAACTGGCCGAGAAAGCTGAAGCCCGTTATGTAGTGATCGGTGACCATGACGGGATGCGGCTGGCCCACCCCAACCCGGCGGCCATCGGCTTTTCCATGCTGGATGACGAGCCAGAAGAGATTGAACTGATCTTCCCCGACAAGCAGGGCTATACCTACACCGCCCAGGGCAGCCTGGGCGTCTCGATGCGTGCCCGTGCGCCGATCTATAGCGCCAGCGGGGCGCTGCTGGGGGTGGTGTCGGTGGGTTATCTGAAAGACCGGATTGAAGCGGTGATCGACCGTTACTGGCAGACCCTGGTGCTGGTGATTGTGGCGGCGTTTGCCTTCAGCGTATTGCTGGCGGTGTGGTTTGCCAGTCACTTTAAAAAGGTGATTTTCGGGCTGGAACCGGAACAGATCGGCCAGCTGTTTGAGGAGCGTAATGCCACCCTGCAGTCGATCCGTGAAGGGCTGATTGCCATCAACGCCGCCGGTGAAGTTACCACCTTCAATCGTACCGCCATCGACACTCTGGGGCTGAACGCCACGGATGCGCTGGTGGGTCAGCCCGTGCTGGAGCTGCTGCCCGATACCCAGATGCTGGAAGTACTGAGCAGCGGCGTGCCGCAGTTTGATCGCGAAGTATGGTTGCAGGATCGCTGCCTGATCGTTAACCGGCTGCCCGTTATTCAGAACGGCCAGATTACCGGTGTGGTGTCCAGCTTTCGCCGCAAAGACGAGCTGGACCAGGTCAGCCGTCAGCTGACCCGCATCCAGCAATACGCCGACACCCTGCGCAGCCAGTCCCATGAATACAGCAATAAACTGCACACCATCGCCGGGCTGATCCAGCTGGGGGCCACCGACCAGGCGCTGGCGCTGATCGGCCAGGAAACCCGCAGTCATCAGGCGCTGATCAAACTGCTGGTCGCCGCCGTCCCGGACCCGGTTCTGGCGGGCTGTCTGCTGGGTAAATACAACCGTGCCCACGAGATGGGGCTGGAACTGGTGCTCGACCCGGACAGCCATATGATCGACCTGCCCGAACGGCTACCACGGGAGCAGCTGGTCAGCATTGTTGGCAACCTGCTCGACAACGCGTTAGAAGCCAGCCTGCAACACAGTGGCCCTGGCGCACAGGTATTCATGAGCCTGACCGACCTGGGTAACGACCTGATCTTCGAGATTGAAGATCAGGGCCCCGGCATCAGTGCCGCGCAGCAACAGCAGATATTCGAGAAGGGCGTCAGCAGCAAAACCGCCGCAGGCCACGGCATCGGCCTGCACCTGGTCCGCCAGCAACTGGCCAGCCTGCACGGTGAGATCACCCTGGACCCTGGCGACAGCGGCCTTGAAAAGCACGGCGGCACCCGGATTACGGTGTACATCCCCAAACACCCGCCCACACAGGAGCAAGCCCCGTGACCCCGATTCGTATCGTGATCGCCGAAGACGACCCACAGATCGCCGAGATTCAGCAACGCTTTCTGCAACGTATCGAAGGCTGTGAGCTGGTGGGCATCGCCCACGGCCTGACCGAAGCGCGGGACCTGGTAGAGGTGATGCAGCCGGACCTGATGCTGCTGGATGTCCAGTTTCCCGATGGCACCGGGCTGGAATTGCTGCGCCAGCTGCGCGCCCGTAACCAGCACACCGACGTTATCCTCGTCACCGCTGCTCGCGAAGTTACCACCCTGCGCGAAGCCCTGCACGGTGGAGTGTTTGACTACATCCTCAAACCACTGGTATTCGAGCGGCTGCAGGAAGCCATTGAAAACTACCAGCAACACCGCGCCAGGCTACACGCCATGGAGTCACTCGCCCAGCCAGAACTTGACCGGCTGCTGCAACGTAACAGCCCCAGCGGCAGCACCACAGACCCCGATACCCGGTTACCCAAAGGCATCGATGCCCTGACGCTGGAAAAGGTGGTGGCTGTGTTTACCGACAGCCAGCAACGGCTAAGCGCGGAAGAGGTCGGCCAGCAGATCGGCGCCAGTCGCACCACTGCCCGCCGCTATCTGGAATACCTGACCACAACCGGAACGCTAAAAACAGATATTCACTATGGCGGGGTGGGGCGGCCGGAAAGACGGTATGGAGTGGTGGGGTAGATGTGTCAGGCAGGGTAAACACGCCATTACCTGACATTACTTATAGGTGGCACTACTGCTAGTTAGTCTCATCACGACAGGCTAACGCCAAACTGAATCTCAACCACATTTTCCATGGATTCAGGGGCGCTCCATGTATGGTAAACCTCCCGGCTTTCACCCGTAAAAGCGTAGCCTTTTGCCGTGATATGCTGCAGTAAAGGCTGATAGCCTTCCTCAAACAGTCCCGTCAACGCACCCTCATAGGTATGGCTCATGCAGTTGAACGTACTCAGTGTCTTAGCCTGAACAAGGTCATCTGCAATTACATCACAATCACCACTCACCGGCAGGCAATACTCAATAAAGAATTCCGTATCGATATCTTTGGGCAAATCATAAGAGATGAAATTCCACGGCCCAACGATATCCAGGCCCTGTTGCTCCGCCAGCGCGTGTATCCGACCACAGCATTCCATGCTTTCTCTGCCAATCTCAGGAATGGTAAGCCGTTTTCGGATAAAGAGCACCTTACCCAAATCTATGTCCTTGGCTATCATTGCGGAATTCTCCGTTTTGGTGGTTTTTTCTAGTGTAGCGTTGTGGGCTAGTTATATTTTTATCAGAGATATACTGTCGTAAATTAAATCCCCATAGCCGGAGGAAATGGCTCCCAAGCATATAAGTATACTAGTAACTATTATTGTCGTTTTAAAAAGAAACCTGAATTTTCTTGTTTTATAAATTTCATAAGTAAGTTGTGCTGGGTGTATAACGCTAGTAAGCTTATTTAACTTATAGATGAATGTGCTTTCCCCTATGATGGCTAGTACGGGAATAATGTTTCCAGTTCGCTGAATTCTTTTACTAATAGGTTCTTTAATGAAGTCAAAATAAATTAGATGCCATATTAATACTGCAGATAAAAGTGTGAAAGAACCCCATAATATGAAAGTGATCCATATCTTTAAAACCTCATCATCAAGCAATGCCCTGGTTTCTTCAGGGAATGATTTATAGATTTCTTCGAGTGATCTTTTGTAGTCATTCTCTACTGTCATCCTTAATCTTTATCCTTTTTTCTATATAGGGGTTTTATTGCTAAGGTATGTTTTTGTTACTTGAAAAATAGAATCCTGCTACTGATCCAATGATAGCGCTAGAGAAAGCTAGAATTTCAGAAAAATATGGGTTTTTTAAAATAGCAGTAATGAATATAAGGGTAAGCAATCCTATAATAAGAGAGATAGCCAGCATAGGTGCAACTCTTTTATTCATCCGTTCAGTTAGAGGTTCTGCTTTTCCTATTCCGCCACAGGACCCACATATTAAACCTATTTGATTGTTTTGTCGCCAAAATGGTAGTTCATTTTTCTTTGCACACACATTACATGATGTTGATTCGGTACCGTTGGAACAGGTTCCTGTACCTGAGCAGTGCTTGCATTCGTGTAGGTTTACGGTTACATGCATGAATTAATCCTTGCTTTATAACTTATTGAATTAACTGATTTCACCAGATGTATGCCCAGAAAGCTTATGATTTTCCATAACGTTTAATCAAAAATAAATTTTATTAAATGTGTGAAGATACTTTGTTGAATGTCGTCCTGAGTTAACAAAAAACCACTTGCCACCAACCCCCAATCTATAGTCATATATCCCTGCCTGTAACTGGGTGGGCCGGTTGCTCAGGCGTTGAGTGTCATAACAGGAGTTGTGCATTACCTGTATTTAACCGGCTGATAATAAAGAAGCGCTACCCCGATGTGCGCCAACACGATCGGGATAGCTAACCAATCAAGACTGAAACAGGAGTCAAGAATGGCTGCGTTCTATTGTATGTCAGGGGTTCCCCTGCGCAAGTGTTTTTCCTTTACTTCCATGCACTTAGGCGTGTATCGCTTACCCCTGCCTGTTGTTCGGCGGTTGTGGGGTTTCGCGGCGATAAACGGTGCTCGTTTCTCTGTTATCCACTGTCTGTTGTCGCGATGTGCAGCCAGGGGGCCGTGGTTTCTATGGCGTCAGTTACGGTGCAGTGGCACTTAGCATCACTGCATCTGCCGTATTGATTTTCCGATACTGAAACTACGTACGGCCCTGGCGTATGGAAAGCAGTTTGCAGGTCAGTCCGCTGGCCTGCCTTTTGCCGTTGTCCGCTATGCCTGTGTTGGCCGCTACGTGTCCTTTCAGTAAAGCCCCTCTGTTCTGAAAACAGCGATGGACTGTGCCGCCACATTAAACAGGCGCACCGCCATTGCGATGGACTCTGTACTTCAAGGAGTGAACTCATGCTGCTACTCACTGCCAATAATGGCGACCAGACCACCATCAGCCTGCCCACAGGCGAGACAATTTCCATTGTGTTGATCGAGAAACGTGAATGTAGCCGTCAGGCTGTGTTCGGTATCCAGGCCCCTGACCATTGCCGGATTCTGCGTGGTGCTGTGCGCGACAGGATTGCCAGCCAGCTGGAACGCACGCCAGTGTTCAGCGTACAAAGCGCATTACACCAGCGCTGGCTGATCGCTGCACACACGGTTGAAGAGGCGATCAGCTTCTATCAGGGAAATTTCCCCGACAGCATTGATGTGCAAGCCGTGCAGGTGGCAATGCACCGCCGTCCCCATTGGCTGGACCAGCTGGCTGCCCATTCCGATGAGCGGGTGCAACTACCCTTTGGTATTCGTCAGCCGGAATAGGGCGGGCAGCAAAGCTTCCTGCTGAGGATTTATGCCCGGAGGGTGCCACTGTCCCACCGGGTGTACCTGGCTGGATAGTGCCGCGTGCTATTGGTGTTTCTGTGAGGCCGGTGTCTCCACCGGGAATGTCAGGCGTAGCGCCAGAGATTGTAACGAAGTGACTCATTACCAGTTGGCACCCGTAACTACGCCGACTCTGAACGGCCCGATTTTATGGTGACTCTGAAGCGATCAGAGGAAAATTTGTTTGACCGAGGTACGAGGGAGTTTATTTTCTTCAGCGTAAGAGTCGGCAGAAAATTGGAAATAGCCGTTCTGTGGAGGTGCAGGGGATTGTTAAGGGGACGAAGTCCCCTTGACGGCTACGGTCAGTAAATTACGCTCGGTGGCCCTGCGATAGCCCATCACCCTATGGGAACGAAAGCAGAGAAAAACAGCTGCTCCTTGTCATTCAACCAGGCTTTGCACACATCTATAAACGTTTATTTCACCGGGATAACGATAGGCGCGTCTTTCTCCGTCAGTGAGAAAACGACCATCCTGGCGCGTTCAGTCGTACTGGCATTTTTCGATACCAGATGGATATCTTCAGGCGACTCATAAAAACTGTCTCCGGCTTTGAGCGTAACAGGCTCACTCCCTTTGACTTGCATGGTTACCGCACCTTCAAGCACATAGGCGAAAATATGGGCATCATGCCGATGTTTTTCCGAAAACATCCCAGGAGCATATTCCACGATTAGCATTGTGCCTTCTTTATTGGCTAGCCCGGCTAATTCTTCTTTCATCAGCGGGGTAACTTTGGCCCCATGAGCTAATGCTGAAACTGATACTGTGCTCAACATCAACGTTATAACTGTTTTGCTTATAAAGTTTGAAATTTTCATTTTCGTTTCCTGTTATTAAAAAGTTTTAGTGGCTGTGTAAACTAATCAGGTGGCCGCTGTTTTATGCTGCATTAAGAGTTGATGAGCTGTTTTTTAATATCTTGTACGTGGTCGAACGTTCTATGGAACTACTCCTGACCTGATCGATTTAAGCTCTTTACTGATGTATTGCTGCAGTGCTTTACCGCTGCCGCTGAATTGTAGATTACCGTCCTTCAATAATACGTGGGCCGGTGTCTTCCACAGTTTATAGCTGCGCAGTAGCTGGAAGTGCCGGTCAATAATCAGCGGTTTGCTCTCTGGAAATGCCACCTGATAGTCTCTCAGGTAGGCTGGTGTTATGTTCATGTCCGGTGAAACCCAGATACGTTTCACATTATTGGAAAACCTGGATGGTAGCTCTTCCATCAGGCCCTCAGGGCCACCATTAGCGAAAGAGTCCCAGATGTTAATGAACACCAGATGCTGCCAGCCCGGACCTTCCAGCGTGACCGGCTGGCCGTTCAGGCTGCGGTAGTCAGCCATTGCTGCGCTGCTGAGTATGCAAAGGGACAATAGTCGTTTTCTCATTACTCAGCTCTCCTGCGCCAGTTCTTTAATGGGCTAGTCCAGTGTTCCGGTAAGGACACATTCGTACCTTGCCGACGGCAGTCTCCTGCTTTCTGAACAGTGTGGCGACGGTGAGTGTGACGGGCAATGAAAGGGCGGGTAAATCGCCTGAAGCCTCTATGAAAAAGTAATGAAATTCTGATGAAATCCTTTTGATACAAGGTGTTGCGGCGCTATTAATCGCGGTTTTTTGACTTGAATGGTGATGTAGCTCCATGGCGTCTGGGGAGTGCGGCGTGTTGTTGGTGTTATTGTAGGACCGGTATCTTCACCGGAAATGGTTGGCACGATGCCAGGGCTTCCAGTTGGGGATGTGTTGCAGGTTATCGTGTAGTGAAGAGCGTGAGCTGGTAATCAGGAGAAACGTGGTTCTCCTGACTCCTGGTGTGATTGGTTTCTTCAGACTTTTGGCTTCAGGTGCAATCAGCATTAACAGAGGGGTAGGCAGTATTCATCAGCCATTTTCCAGCTGTTCCCGTAGAGCCTGCTTTGTTGTAGTAGATGAAACAGACCTTGCTTGGTGTGATTTTCTGCCAGCTGCTGCAGATACCGTTTGCTCCGACGGCGGTGCATTTCCATGCTTCCGTTATATTTACCAGGCTGGCATCTACAATATCTTTTACGCTACCTGATGTGCCGCAGTTAACATGGGTTTTGGTTGTATTGGCTTTCCATGTATCGAACGCGCTTTTGAATGTTGCCCAGTTTTTAAATGCGGATTTACCCATTTGGCTATTATCGCCACTAGGTGGCAAGGGGGCGCTGGCATCCTTCATATGCAGGCCCACATGCCCACCCTTGCCACCGGCATCACGGTTTTTCTGATCAGACACAGTGCTGGTTACAACGTTAGAATTGCTGGTACATATCGCTGCCTGTGAAGGTAGCGCAGCTGCTAGCAATGATGTGGCTAGTGCCACAGGAAGAATGGAATATCTCTGTTTTTTCAGTGAGTTCATTACGTGGTAATCCTTTGCCAGGTCAGGTTCTGCTGATTTTTTAAGCAGGGTACTTATTAACAGCGCTCTATGGGGAATATAAGCATGGCTTGTAATGATGACTCGGCTTAAGCCGTCAGGTTCGCGAAGCCTGCCTGAGTTTGTGTCTTCGATAACATCGGCCAGAGTGTTAGAATCGCGCGCTTGATGATCTGGCCGGTTCCACCGATAGCGGTCCGGGCCGTTGTTTTCATGCAGCAGGGTGCTGCAGTTACCCTACCGAAATGGATTTTGTATGTTTGCACCGCATATTGAGGCGCTGTTGCTCAACGCTGGCAGTGACGTTGTTACCGATAGTTTCGTGGCTGCTCTGGTCGTCGGCTTTCTGCTGGGGCTGGGGTTAAAGAAACGCAACCGTGCCCCCGCATTTACCCACTATGTTCCAACCCTGCTGACTACCCTGGGGATACTGGGTACCTTTGCTGGCATTATCGCCGGGCTGCTTGGTTTTGATGTTAATCAGATTGATAGCAGCATCAATGAGCTGCTGGAAGGGCTGAAAACCGCCTTTACCACCAGCCTGGTGGGCATGACCTTGTCGATCGTTTATAAGCTGCTGCTATCCACAGGCTGGATCTCACCCAGAGATGCTGACCAACCTGATGAAGGTGATATTGGCATCGGCGAACTTCACACCGCCATGCGGGATCAGGTTAAGGGCATTCATGCCCTGCACCGTTCAATCGAAATCAAAGAGAACGGTGAGGCTGGCTTGATGGGTCAGCTGAAGGCGCTGCGTACGGACCTCGGTGATCAGAATCAGCAGCTGTTGCAGCCGATCAACCGGATGACAGACCGCAGCGATGAGTTGCTCATAACGGTGCAGGCACAGCAGCAGGCCTTTAACGACTTCCAGCAATCACTGTGGACGAAGCTGGATGACTTTGCCGACATGCTGTCGAAGTCAGCCACCGAACAGGTGATTAAGGCGCTGGAGCAGGTGATCGGCGACTTCAACAGCAATCTGACGGAGCAATTTGGCCAAAACTTCAGCGACCTCAACGCTGCTGTGCTGGCGCTGGTGCAATGGCAGGAAAACTATAAGCAGCAGTTAAAGCAGATGGCAGTGCAGTATCAGCAGGGGGTCGAGGCCATTACCGAAACAGGGCGCGCCGTGACACAGATCAGCGAGGCGTCCGGGGCAATCCCTGAGCATATGGCTCAGTTGAAAACTGTGATTGAGTCCAATCAGTATCAGCTGCAGCAACTGGAGCGCCATCTGACGGCATTCCAGGGTGTGCGTGATCGCGCTGTGGAAGCGGTGCCGGAAATCCGCAGCCAGATCGATCAAGCCTTGTCTGGCATGAAACAGGCAACGGCCACCATGAACGAAGGGCTGAGTGAAACCACCCGAACCCTGACAGACGGCCTGAATACGGCGGCATCCACGGTGACCGGCGAAGTGAGTGCAGCGGTCAGTAGCCTGGCCAGCGGCGTCAACGAGAGTTCAGCATCACTGACCGCCAGTATCGCCAGTGCTTCTGACAACTTGGTAAGCCGGGTTACGGACGCCACTGATCAGGTCGCGCAAGGAATTACCACGGCAACTCACAATATGTCCGAAACAGTAGCGGACAGCTCCACCGCGCTCGGCACTGTGTTGCTTTCCAGCGGTGAAGCGTTCCGGGACAACAGCGAGCGCGTTAACCAGTCGCTGCAGAGCACCTCGGATGTGATCTCCCGCAATAGTGAACAGACCCGGCAGATGTTTGATGATGCGTTGTCTGAGACCAATTCAATTCTGCGCAATATGGTTGCTGATCTGAAAGATGACAGCGGCAAGCTCTCCGAGACCTGGAAATCATCGGCGCAGTCGCTGATTACCGAAACCGGGCAACTGCAGCAGAGTTTCACCCAGGGCATTGAACGGATGCGCAGCGAGCTGGAGGAGGCAATCAGCGCACTGGTGGAGCGTCAGGCCCTGGAGCATGAGCGGGTGTTGAGCGGGCTCTCCCAGCGCGCCGATGAAGCAGTGAATATGACCGGGGAAGCGGTACAGAAGCAGATGCGTGCTCTGGAAGAGGCGACCCAGCACCAGCTAAATGTGGTGATGAATGAGGCAGGTCAGGCGCTGACCGCGATTACCGGGCAGTTCACCAATGATTATCGGCAACTTGTGGGTGAGATGCAGCGGGTAACGCGTAGCCGGGTTGAGGGATAAGGATGAACCCGTTACTCAATTCAAAAGCAGCGGACCAGGATGAGTCCCATTGGTTGACCGTCTCCGACCTGATGGCGGGGCTGATGATGGTATTCCTGTTTATCGCCATCGCTCTGATGCAGAACGCTTTTGAGAAGCAGAAGGCGGTACAGGATGTTGCCCAGGCCTATACCGCCAACCAGAACGCGCTGTATCAGGCACTGCATGCGGAGTTCCCGGATGATGAGCTGTTGCGCTGGGATGCAACTATCGACCCTGAGACTTTGACCTTTACCGTTCTCTCCCCGGATATCATGTTCGGCGAAGGCGACGCGGGCCTTAGTCCTCGTTACAAAGCGTTACTGGATGACTTCTTTCCCCGTTATATGGCGGTGCTGACGCAGTTTCTGAACTCGATAACTGAGGTGCGGATTGAAGGCCACACCAGCAGTGGCTGGAACCGCAGTACCTCGGATGCTGATGCCTACTTTAAAAATATGAAGCTATCGCAGGACCGTACCCGCACTGTGCTGGCTTATGTGTACCGGCTGCCCGCTGTGCGAGATCAGCGCGACTGGACCAGAAGTAATATCACGGCGGTTGGCTTTTCATCGTCGAAGCCGGTACTCAAAGATGGACTGCAGGAGGAAGATGAGGTGCGTTCACGCCGGGTGGCCTTTCGGGTGATCACCAACGCCGACAAAAAGATCGGCGAGATACTGGGGCTTGAGCCATGAAGCTGGATGTTGACCTCAACGGGCTTTGGGCCTGCGCTAAGGCTATGGACGCTCCCCCCGGCGACTTCAGACTGGAACGTCCTGCGGATGGCCCGGAAGTCAGCCTGGAATTAGAACTGGAACTGTCCAGCCCTGGGGGTACTCCGGTCAGTGACGATAATCTTGATCAGGACAATGGCGTGCTCAGTGTGTATGGCCGTCATGTACTGCTATTTATCCCCGATCAGGGCGACGGTATTCAAAAAGTGCTTGATGGTACGGCGCTTGGCATCGCGTCTGGCAAACGGTTCCATATTGCCGACTGTAAAACGATCAGCGAGATGCGGGAGGGCAAGCGCTTTTCAAAGTATCGGGCCACCTATCATAGGGATGGAAATTTTCAGATATATGGCACCCGGCGGCGCACTGGCAAAAGTATCGAGGGCGCAGCTGCATTGACTGTTTGTCGCAACTGTCTGGATTATCTTAGCTATCAAGGCTACAAAGACGCGGCAAAAGCAGAAAGGGACAGGATTTGTGAGCGGTTTGATATCGCCACCTTTCTATCTGAACACAGCACTCTGTTTAGCAGTCTGCCGGAGCGTTCTCAGTTGATCGATAAAGGCGGCTACGCAGATGACTGGAAACAGCTATCTACCAGCTACCGTAAATCCGTCAGATTCTGCTGTGAGGACTGCGGGGTAGATCTCTCTAAACACGGTTATCTATTGCACTGCCACCATATCAACGGCAACAAACGTGATAACCGCTCGCAAAACCTGACAGCACTTTGCGCCGCCTGCCATCGTAAGCAACCCATGCATAGCCATATACATGTTCCCCGTGACGATATGTCATTACTGACCGTACTGCGAAAAGCCCAGGGCCTGCTTAATCTGACCGGCTGGGATGCGGTTATCGAGCTGACAGCCCCAGCTTTTAACGGGTTGCTACGACGATATCAGCATGAGGGCAGGACAGTGCCGGAGGTCGGTTACCAGGTACTGAAAGAGGGCGGTGCCATCGCGGCAACACTGGAGGTCGCCTGGCCAACGCACCGAAAGGGAATAGCAGTGAACCTCCATGATCGGGAAGCTGCCCAGGCACTGGGCTGGACAGCACTCAGCCTGGGCGAGGCACTGGACAGGATGAAATAATCAGCGTCACCTCGTATAACCCTGCTGACACACCCTGTCAGCAGGGTAAAGGTATAGTTTGCCTCCTATCCAGCAGGAGATACTGAGCTGGTGGGCATCGCCCATAGCCTGGTTGAAGCACGGGATCTGGTGGGAGTCATGCAGCCGGACCTGATGCTGCTGGATGTCCAGTATCCCGGCAGCACCGGGCTGGAACTGTTGTGCCAGCCGCACCACCGCCCGTCGCTACCTGGAATACCTGACCAGCACCGGCACCCTGAAAACAGATATTCACTATGGCGGAGTGGGGCGGCCGGAAAGGCGGTATGGGGTGGTGGGGTAATATGGCTGGAAGGGTAAAGGTAGCAGAACTAGATATACCCCGAAGTAGGATGATTAATTGGTTTTGGCTGATTCCATTGTGCTGATCGAAAGCCGCCAATCTACCCGTCAGGCTGTGCAGCTGCCCTTTGGTATTCGTCAGCCGGACTAGGGCAGGCAGAGCAAAAGCTTCCAGCTGAGGACAGCTGTCCCACAGGGGATGAGTCTGCCTGTTGGTGTTGTGACGCTGGTATTTTCACTGAGAGTAGAGTTTGTAACGAAGTAATTCACTATCAGTTGGCACCCGTAACGACGCCGACTCTGAACGGCCCGGTTTTTTGTTGGCTCTGTAGCGATCAGAGGAAAATTTGTTTGACCGAGGCACGAGGGAGTTTATTTTTCTCAGCGAAAGGGACAGCAGAAAATCGGAAGTAACCGTTCTGTGGAGGTGCTGGGGATTGTTAAGGGGACGAAGTCCCCTTGACGACTGAGGGCTGAAAATTACGCTCAGACGTTCGGCGATAGCCCACAGGGACTGTGCCTGCCCAGGTCTGTGGGACCTGTGTCCTCACCGGGAAGCTTTGATGGCTACGCTTTGCCCTTGCGTGTGAGTGCGGCTGTTTGTGGCTGAATGCGCAGCTTGCCCTTTTCGGCTGCCCGAACCAGGCGCAAAAATTTGGGGCATTCAAAGTGATCCGGCGCAGGGCAGGCGGCAGCGTGGCGCAGGCCATTACGCATCGCCGTCAGCTGTTTTATCTGCTCATCCAGTTCGTCAGCTTTGCTCAGCAGTAACTCCCGGTCGATGTCCGGGCCTTTAGGGGTAAACATCGCGCCGATCTCATCCAGTGACAGCCCTGCACCCCGGCCCAGTGAAATCAGCGCCAGCTGCTGCAACACACTGGGGTGAAAGGTGCGACGCAGTCCTTTACGGCCGGTGGAACTGATCAGTCCTTTCTCTTCGTAATAGCGCAATGTAGAGGCGGGCAGGCCTGAGGCTTTTACTACGTCAGCAATATCCATGTATTTTCCCCTTGACCTCAAGTCGACTTGAACCTGTATTCTGGTGCGCAGTGGTCAGTAACACAACATTTAAAGCAGGCTAGCGGCCTGGTATACGCATCATAAGCGAAAGAGGTTTGGCAGTATGGAAGCAGAGTTTTGGCATGAGCGCTGGAGTCGCGGAGAGATTGGTTTTCACCAGGGTGAGGTTAACCCGTTGTTGGCAGCACACTTTGAGCAACTGGCGCTTGAGCCTGGCAGCCGGGTGTTTATTCCGCTGTGTGGAAAGTCGCTGGATATGGTCTGGCTTCTGGCACAGGGCTATCAGGTGGTGGGGGCCGAGCTAAGCGAACTGGCGGTGCGGGAGCTGTTTGAGACACTGGATATCCAGCCAGAGATCTCCTCTGTTGGGTCTTTAAAACACTACCAGGGAGAAGGGGTCGATATCTATGTGGGAGATATTTTTGATCTGACCAGAGGCGTCATCGGGCAGGTGGATGCGGTGTACGACCGTGCTGCGATGGTGGCATTGCCCAGGGAACTGCGTGTTCGTTATAGCAGCCTGCTGCTGGCACTGAGTTATGCCCCTCCACAGTTACTTATCACCTATGAGTATGACCAATCCGCGATGGCAGGGCCGCCGTTTTCAGTCAGTGCTGAGGAGGTGAACCAGCACTATAGCTATCACTACCAGATCACCTGTGTAGAGTCGGTTGAGGTGCTGATGAAAGGCAAAGTGACGGCGATAGAAACAGTCTGGTTGTTAATGTAATGGTGTGAACCGAGGACAGCAGCCTCTGGTGCTGTCCTGTTGTTCGGCTTTGCGCTTACTCGGCTTGTTCTTCAGGTTCATCCGAGGGGCCATAAACGAGAATATCAGCTGGCTGGCACTGTAAAACCTCACAGATTTTGTCCAGCGTTGAGAAGCGAACCGCTTTAGCTTTACCATTTTTAAGAATGGACAGGTTCTGCTCGGTAATGCCAATCTGCTGTGCCAGGTACTTCATTTTCATTTTGCGTTTAGCCAGCATGACATCAAGCGTGATATGTATTGCCATTTTGATCACCTTACACCGTGTGGCTGTTTTCTTCAGCGATCTGGTAGCCTGTTTTCATTACCTGCGATATTACGATAATTAAAAAGGCACAGATTAAACCCAGCGCATCGTAACCGCCAAAATCTAACTCCAGAAACCGCTCACCAGGTTTGTTGTTGAAAGAGAGTGCTGCAGACATTAATCCACCGTAAATAATACCCGCGACAATCCAGAGTAATAAGCAACGCCCAAGCTGGTGGTATATCGTTGCGTTTTCAAGGGTGAAAACCTCGGTTTTCTCGTAGTTTTTGAATAAACGAATCAACTTAACGAGTGCATAGAGGGGAATTAGCGTCAGTAACAAGCTGAGCGTTAATGCAGCCAGCCGTGTCTGAAAACTTAGTGTTAAGTCGGTATAGATATTCACATCGGTACCAATCCCAAGTAGCGGGTGAATATCCAGCTCAGTCCCTGCAACCAGCCAAAAGTAAATGACGCCGACAGGTACCATAACCAGTAAAAACTGGAACAGGAGTCTTAACCGGCGGCTTAGTGTCTGGATATTGTCCATGATCGTTCCCTCTGCGTTGATGATGCTGGTAATCATATCGATGGGTGCTGCGAAAAACAATCATAAATTATCGAAAAACGATAAGTTATGATTGTTTTTCGTGTGCTGGTTGGTGTTGGTTGGTGTTGATGGAAGGTAGGGTCAGGCTGACGCTTGCAACGCAGTGACTCGCTGTCAGGTGGCACCCGTCACTACGCCGACTTTGAACGGCCCGATTTTCTGTTGGCTCTGTAGCGATCAGAGGAAAATTTGTTTGACCGAGGTACGAGGGAGTTTATTTTCCTCAGCGAAAGAGTCGGCAGGCAATTGGAAATAGCCGTTCTGTGGAGGTGCTGGGGATTGTTAAGGGGACGAAGTCCCCTTGACGGCTGAAGACAGCAAATTACGCTCGGTGGTTCGGCGATAGCCCGTTCTAAGGGTTAAGCATTACCCCTCACCCTCCATCACCGCCACTTCAGGCCCATTGGCCTGACGGGTCTTACCTCGGCGTTCCAGCAGGCTGCGCACCAGTGGTAATAGCATCAGCACCACGGCGATCAGGGTGATCGACAGGGTCAACGGGCGGTCCCATAGAAATGAGAAACTGCCATCAGACAGGGTCAATGAACGACTGAGGTTTTTCTCCATAATACCGCCCAGGATAAAGCCCAGCAGCATGGGTGCCATGGGAAATTCCAGCAGTTTAAGCAACAGGGCGATCACCGTGATCACCACCATCATCTGAATATCAAAGGTGTTGAAGCTGACCAGGTACACCCCCGTGACCGAGAAAAACAGAATCAGCGGAATCAGGATTGGCCGTGGAATCGCCAGCAGGCGGGAGATGTACGGAATCAGCGGCAGGTTCAGTACCAGCAACACCAGGTTGCCGAAATACATCGAGATAATCACCGACCAGAACACATCCGGGTTATCCACGAACAGCCGTGGCCCCGGCTGGATGCCGTAGGCGATCAGCGCACCCAGCATAATGGCGGTGGTGCCCGAGCCTGGAATACCCAGCGTCAGCAGCGGTACAAATGAGCCCGTAGAGGCGGCGTTGTTGGCTGATTCCGGTGCGGCCAGCCCGCGCAGTGCGCCTTTGCCGAACTGCAGTTTCTGTTTGGCGCTGGCCAGGTTACGTTCCAGGCCATAGGCCAGGAAAGAGGCGATGGTGGCACCGGCACCGGGCAGTACGCCGACGATAAAGCCAAACACGGAAGAACGGGCCACGGTGGGTGCAACTTCGAGGATCTCCTCCCGGCTCAGTTTCATCGAGCCCAGTGCCGCCATATCCATTTTGGCTTCTTTTTCTTTGTGCTGGCCGCGCATGATGGTCATCACGACCTCGGTCAGGGCAAAGGTCGCCATGGCCAGTAACAGGAAGCTGACGCCGTCGATCAGGTCAATGCTGCCGAAGGTAAAGCGGGTCGCGCCAGACATCACATCGGTGCCAACGGTTGCGATCATCAGGCCAAAAATGGTCATGATCAGGGCTTTAAGTACCTGGCCTTTGCCAGAGAATGCCGCCACGGCCGTTAGCCCCAGCAACATAAGCGCGAAGTAATCGCTGGACTGAAAACTTAGTGATACCGAGGCCAGCGCCGGTGCTGCGAACAGCAGGATAATGGCTCCCACGGTGCCGCCAGTAAAGGACGACCAGGCCGCCAGCGCCAGTGCTTTACCGGCCTGGTTTTTCTGCGCCATCGGGTAGCCGTCAAAAGCGGTCACCACGGTGCTGGCACAGCCTGGTGCATTGATCAGAATAGAAGAGGTGGAACCGCCAAATACCGCGCCGTAATACACCCCGGCCATCAGAATAATGCCGGAAGACGGGTCCAGCCCGTAGGTGACCGGGATCATCAGCGCCACGGCAGAGATAGGCCCCAGCCCCGGCAGCATGCCAATAAAGGTGCCGGCGAAACAGCCGACGACCACCATCATCAGGTTAAAGGGCATTACCGCAGTGGCAAGGCCGGTAAAAATTCCATCCAGCATGATTCAGGCTCCCATTAACAGAGTGATTAACTGGCCCGGTGCCAGGTAGATGTCCAGCAGCTGGGTCAGTACAAACCAGATGCCGATGGCAAACGGCACCGACGACAACAGCAGCATTTTTGGCCGCCGTTCACCCAGCAACCAGTAACCGGCCAGCAGAAACAGCGCGGTGGACAGCAAGAAGCCGATCCAGTGCAGGGCCAGCCCGAACAGCACAATCAGCCCCAGCATCTTGCCGGTCAGCAACAGGTCAAATCCGGCCAGGCTCAATGTATCGTCGTTACGATCCTTGCCAAGCGAGCTGGTTGTCAGCAGCAGGGCGGAGATCAGGGCACCCAGGGTGGCAAGGGCGAGTGGCAGGGAGCGGGCGTTGAAGGGTTCAAACTCATCGCCCGGTAACATATCGACCTGACCGGCGTAGTAGCCGTAGGTCAGTGACAGGCAGAGGAATATCAATCCGCCGATCTGGTCTTTATTCAGCGTCATGGTGTGTCTCCAGACAAACCACCGGGCGACGCTGCAACGGGCCGCCCGGGGGTGGGGATTACTTCAGAAAACCCAGTTCTTTCATCAGATTGCCAACGGAGGTTTCCTGTTCTTCCAGGAAGCTGACAAACCTGGCATCCGGGCGGAAAATCTCAGACCAGCCATAGCGGTCCCGCACCTGTGCCCAGGCGTCGGTGTCGTACATCTCGCGCAGGGTTTTAACGTACTCCGCTGTTTGCGCCTCATCGGTGCCCGGTGCGGCAAAGAACCCGCGCCAGTTCACAAATACCGCGTCGTATCCCAGCTCGCGCAGAGTCGGCACATCCGGCGCAGCAACCGAACGCTGATCACCCGTCATCGCCAGTATCCGTACCTGACCGGCCTCAACCAGCGTCAAGGCTTCGCTCAGGCCGGTAGACAGCACGGCCGTTTCACCCGACAACAGGCTGGCCATCGCTTTGCCGCCTGCATCGTAGGCGACATATTTCACCCGCCGTGGATCACCGCCTGCCGCTTTAAACGCTTGCGCGGCGACCAGGTGATCCATACTGCCTCGGGCGGAACCGCCGGAAATCTTCACCGAACGGGGGTTCGCCTTAAAATCCGCCACCACCTGCTTGAAACTGGTGTAGCTGGAATCCGCCCGCACCACAAAGGCACCGTAGTCACCGACGGTGGCAGCAACGGGCGTCAGATCACGGAAGGACTGCGGGAATACTTTAGACAGCGAACGGATCACGATGGGCGTTGAATTCACCATCAGGGTCGGTTTTTGCTGACCTGCGGTTTCGATCAGATGGGCAATGGCTTTACCCCCGCCACCGCCAGACATATTCTCGTAAGAGATGGTATCGACCAGCCCGGCTTTGGACAGCGCCTCGCCGGTGCCCCGTGCGGTGCTATCCCAGCCACCTCCGGCACCCCCCGGAATCAGAAAATGGAGAGTCTCCAGCGCCATGGCGTTGCCCGCCAGGCCAAGGCCCATACAGCCAGTCAGTGCGGTGGCCAGTAAGGTGTTACGTTGTGCAGACAGAACAGTGCGGAACATTGCGGCATCCTCATGCTGTTTTTATTGTGAAATCAGCATAAGGTGGTCCCGCAGCGAACAGAACCTTATGAATTTAAAGAGCTTTCCGTGCATAAAGTGCATTGTGTTCATACTGTTCACGGGCAACCACCAGGGCCATCCGCTACTATATCTTTCGACAGCCCGGCGGCCTTTAACAACCCGAAGTATAAAAATTATGGGATCAATCTCACTACGTCACCTGCGTCTTCAGCCTCGCATGGTGCTGATTCTTGGCCTGGTTGCCCTGTTGCAGACCGGCCTGATCGGCATCTTTGCCCTTAACTACCTCAGCCGCGCCATGGATGAGCAGATCGCCCTGCGGGCGTTGCATGTGGCCACTACCATCGCCACCATGCCGGAGATCCAGCGGGCTGTTGTCGCCCATGACTCAGCGCTGTTACAGCCCCTGAGCCTGCAACTGGCCGAGAAAGCTGAAGCCCGTTATGTAGTGATCGGTGACCATGACGGGATGCGGCTGGCCCACCCCAACCCGGCGGCCATCGGCTTTTCCATGCTGGATGACGAGCCAGAAGAGATTGAACTGATCTTCCCCGACAAGCAGGGCTATACCTACACCGCCCAGGGCAGCCTGGGCGTCTCGATGCGTGCCCGTGCGCCGATCTATAGCGCCAGCGGGGCGCTGCTGGGGGTGGTGTCGGTGGGTTATCTGAAAGACCGGATTGAAGCGGTGATCGACCGTTACTGGCAGACCCTGGTGCTGGTGATTGTGGCGGCGTTTGCCTTCAGCGTATTGCTGGCGGTGTGGTTTGCCAGTCACTTTAAAAAGGTGATTTTCGGGCTGGAACCGGAACAGATCGGCCAGCTGTTTGAGGAGCGTAATGCCACCCTGCAGTCGATCCGTGAAGGGCTGATTGCCATCAACGCCGCCGGTGAAGTTACCACCTTCAATCGTACCGCCATCGACACTCTGGGGCTGAACGCCACGGATGCGCTGGTGGGTCAGCCCGTGCTGGAGCTGCTGCCCGATACCCAGATGCTGGAAGTACTGAGCAGCGGCGTGCCGCAGTTTGATCGCGAAGTATGGTTGCAGGATCGCTGCCTGATCGTTAACCGGCTGCCCGTTATTCAGAACGGCCAGATTACCGGTGTGGTGTCCAGCTTTCGCCGCAAAGACGAGCTGGACCAGGTCAGCCGTCAGCTGACCCGCATCCAGCAATACGCCGACACCCTGCGCAGCCAGTCCCATGAATACAGCAATAAACTGCACACCATCGCCGGGCTGATCCAGCTGGGGGCCACCGACCAGGCGCTGGCGCTGATCGGCCAGGAAACCCGCAGTCATCAGGCGCTGATCAAACTGCTGGTCGCCGCCGTCCCGGACCCGGTTCTGGCGGGCTGTCTGCTGGGTAAATACAACCGTGCCCACGAGATGGGGCTGGAACTGGTGCTCGACCCGGACAGCCATATGATCGACCTGCCCGAACGGCTACCACGGGAGCAGCTGGTCAGCATTGTTGGCAACCTGCTCGACAACGCGTTAGAAGCCAGCCTGCAACACAGTGGCCCTGGCGCACAGGTATTCATGAGCCTGACCGACCTGGGTAACGACCTGATCTTCGAGATTGAAGATCAGGGCCCCGGCATCAGTGCCGCGCAGCAACAGCAGATATTCGAGAAGGGCGTCAGCAGCAAAACCGCCGCAGGCCACGGCATCGGCCTGCACCTGGTCCGCCAGCAACTGGCCAGCCTGCACGGTGAGATCACCCTGGACCCTGGCGACAGCGGCCTTGAAAAGCACGGCGGCACCCGGATTACGGTGTACATCCCCAAACACCCGCCCACACAGGAGCAAGCCCCGTGACCCCGATTCGTATCGTGATCGCCGAAGACGACCCACAGATCGCCGAGATTCAGCAACGCTTTCTGCAACGTATCGAAGGCTGTGAGCTGGTGGGCATCGCCCACGGCCTGACCGAAGCGCGGGACCTGGTAGAGGTGATGCAGCCGGACCTGATGCTGCTGGATGTCCAGTTTCCCGATGGCACCGGGCTGGAATTGCTGCGCCAGCTGCGCGCCCGTAACCAGCACACCGACGTTATCCTCGTCACCGCTGCTCGCGAAGTTACCACCCTGCGCGAAGCCCTGCACGGTGGAGTGTTTGACTACATCCTCAAACCACTGGTATTCGAGCGGCTGCAGGAAGCCATTGAAAACTACCAGCAACACCGCGCCAGGCTACACGCCATGGAGTCACTCGCCCAGCCAGAACTTGACCGGCTGCTGCAACGTAACAGCCCCAGCGGCAGCACCACAGACCCCGATACCCGGTTACCCAAAGGCATCGATGCCCTGACGCTGGAAAAGGTGGTGGCTGTGTTTACCGACAGCCAGCAACGGCTAAGCGCGGAAGAGGTCGGCCAGCAGATCGGCGCCAGTCGCACCACTGCCCGCCGCTATCTGGAATACCTGACCACAACCGGAACGCTAAAAACAGATATTCACTATGGCGGGGTGGGGCGGCCGGAAAGACGGTATGGAGTGGTGGGGTAGATGTGTCAGGCAGGGTAAACACGCCATTACCTGACATTACTTATAGGTGGCACTACTGCTAGTTAGTCTCATCACGACAGGCTAACGCCAAACTGAATCTCAACCACATTTTCCATGGATTCAGGGGCGCTCCATGTATGGTAAACCTCCCGGCTTTCACCCGTAAAAGCGTAGCCTTTTGCCGTGATATGCTGCAGTAAAGGCTGATAGCCTTCCTCAAACAGTCCCGTCAACGCACCCTCATAGGTATGGCTCATGCAGTTGAACGTACTCAGTGTCTTAGCCTGAACAAGGTCATCTGCAATTACATCACAATCACCACTCACCGGCAGGCAATACTCAATAAAGAATTCCGTATCGATATCTTTGGGCAAATCATAAGAGATGAAATTCCACGGCCCAACGATATCCAGGCCCTGTTGCTCCGCCAGCGCGTGTATCCGACCACAGCATTCCATGCTTTCTCTGCCAATCTCAGGAATGGTAAGCCGTTTTCGGATAAAGAGCACCTTACCCAAATCTATGTCCTTGGCTATCATTGCGGAATTCTCCGTTTTGGTGGTTTTTTCTAGTGTAGCGTTGTGGGCTAGTTATATTTTTATCAGAGATATACTGTCGTAAATTAAATCCCCATAGCCGGAGGAAATGGCTCCCAAGCATATAAGTATACTAGTAACTATTATTGTCGTTTTAAAAAGAAACCTGAATTTTCTTGTTTTATAAATTTCATAAGTAAGTTGTGCTGGGTGTATAACGCTAGTAAGCTTATTTAACTTATAGATGAATGTGCTTTCCCCTATGATGGCTAGTACGGGAATAATGTTTCCAGTTCGCTGAATTCTTTTACTAATAGGTTCTTTAATGAAGTCAAAATAAATTAGATGCCATATTAATACTGCAGATAAAAGTGTGAAAGAACCCCATAATATGAAAGTGATCCATATCTTTAAAACCTCATCATCAAGCAATGCCCTGGTTTCTTCAGGGAATGATTTATAGATTTCTTCGAGTGATCTTTTGTAGTCATTCTCTACTGTCATCCTTAATCTTTATCCTTTTTTCTATATAGGGGTTTTATTGCTAAGGTATGTTTTTGTTACTTGAAAAATAGAATCCTGCTACTGATCCAATGATAGCGCTAGAGAAAGCTAGAATTTCAGAAAAATATGGGTTTTTTAAAATAGCAGTAATGAATATAAGGGTAAGCAATCCTATAATAAGAGAGATAGCCAGCATAGGTGCAACTCTTTTATTCATCCGTTCAGTTAGAGGTTCTGCTTTTCCTATTCCGCCACAGGACCCACATATTAAACCTATTTGATTGTTTTGTCGCCAAAATGGTAGTTCATTTTTCTTTGCACACACATTACATGATGTTGATTCGGTACCGTTGGAACAGGTTCCTGTACCTGAGCAGTGCTTGCATTCGTGTAGGTTTACGGTTACATGCATGAATTAATCCTTGCTTTATAACTTATTGAATTAACTGATTTCACCAGATGTATGCCCAGAAAGCTTATGATTTTCCATAACGTTTAATCAAAAATAAATTTTATTAAATGTGTGAAGATACTTTGTTGAATGTCGTCCTGAGTTAACAAAAAACCACTTGCCACCAACCCCCAATCTATAGTCATATATCCCTGCCTGTAACTGGGTGGGCCGGTTGCTCAGGCGTTGAGTGTCATAACAGGAGTTGTGCATTACCTGTATTTAACCGGCTGATAATAAAGAAGCGCTACCCCGATGTGCGCCAACACGATCGGGATAGCTAACCAATCAAGACTGAAACAGGAGTCAAGAATGGCTGCGTTCTATTGTATGTCAGGGGTTCCCCTGCGCAAGTGTTTTTCCTTTACTTCCATGCACTTAGGCGTGTATCGCTTACCCCTGCCTGTTGTTCGGCGGTTGTGGGGTTTCGCGGCGATAAACGGTGCTCGTTTCTCTGTTATCCACTGTCTGTTGTCGCGATGTGCAGCCAGGGGGCCGTGGTTTCTATGGCGTCAGTTACGGTGCAGTGGCACTTAGCATCACTGCATCTGCCGTATTGATTTTCCGATACTGAAACTACGTACGGCCCTGGCGTATGGAAAGCAGTTTGCAGGTCAGTCCGCTGGCCTGCCTTTTGCCGTTGTCCGCTATGCCTGTGTTGGCCGCTACGTGTCCTTTCAGTAAAGCCCCTCTGTTCTGAAAACAGCGATGGACTGTGCCGCCACATTAAACAGGCGCACCGCCATTGCGATGGACTCTGTACTTCAAGGAGTGAACTCATGCTGCTACTCACTGCCAATAATGGCGACCAGACCACCATCAGCCTGCCCACAGGCGAGACAATTTCCATTGTGTTGATCGAGAAACGTGAATGTAGCCGTCAGGCTGTGTTCGGTATCCAGGCCCCTGACCATTGCCGGATTCTGCGTGGTGCTGTGCGCGACAGGATTGCCAGCCAGCTGGAACGCACGCCAGTGTTCAGCGTACAAAGCGCATTACACCAGCGCTGGCTGATCGCTGCACACACGGTTGAAGAGGCGATCAGCTTCTATCAGGGAAATTTCCCCGACAGCATTGATGTGCAAGCCGTGCAGGTGGCAATGCACCGCCGTCCCCATTGGCTGGACCAGCTGGCTGCCCATTCCGATGAGCGGGTGCAACTACCCTTTGGTATTCGTCAGCCGGAATAGGGCGGGCAGCAAAGCTTCCTGCTGAGGATTTATGCCCGGAGGGTGCCACTGTCCCACCGGGTGTACCTGGCTGGATAGTGCCGCGTGCTATTGGTGTTTCTGTGAGGCCGGTGTCTCCACCGGGAATGTCAGGCGTAGCGCCAGAGATTGTAACGAAGTGACTCATTACCAGTTGGCACCCGTAACTACGCCGACTCTGAACGGCCCGATTTTATGGTGACTCTGAAGCGATCAGAGGAAAATTTGTTTGACCGAGGTACGAGGGAGTTTATTTTCTTCAGCGTAAGAGTCGGCAGAAAATTGGAAATAGCCGTTCTGTGGAGGTGCAGGGGATTGTTAAGGGGACGAAGTCCCCTTGGCAGCTACGGAAAGAAAATTACGTTCGCTGGTTCAGCGATAGCCCGTCACTACGTGGACCTGAGAGCAGTGCAAAAGCTTCCCGGTGGGGACACCGGTCCCACAAAAAACCGCTGATACTTGGTGATCAGCTGCCTGTTTGCAGGCGGTACTGCACCAGGTCTTCAATGGTCAGGATTGGCATCTGGTGACGTTGTGAAAAATCAACCAGCTCCGGCAAGCGTGCCATGCTGCCATCGACATTGGTCAATTCACATAACACCCCGTAAGGCGTCAGCCCCGCCAGCCGCATCAGGTCGATGGTGGCTTCGGTATGGCCACGGCGGCCCAGCACCCCTTCAGGGTGAGCGCGTAGAGGGAAGACATGGCCAGGGCGGTTGAGATCGTCCGGGCGGGCACCGTCGGCGGTGGCGGTGCGGATGGTTTCTACCCGGTCGGCTGCCGATACACCGGTGGTGACGTTTGTGGCCGCTTCGATGGTGACGGTGAAGTTGGTGTGATTGGTACAGGTGTTGTCTGTGACCATCATCGGCAACTCAAGTTGCTGAACACGTTCGTCGGTCAGGCACAGGCAGACGATGCCTGAGCATTCACGGATCATCAGTGCCATCTGTTCGGTGGTCAGTGATTGTGCGGCGTAGATCAGATCACCTTCGTTTTCGCGATCTTCATCATCGGCGACCAGAACTCCCTGGCCATTGCGCAGTGCTTGCAGTGCAGTTTCCACACGCGCTACTGGCGTGCCAAACGGGGTAAGTAAAGACTGATTCATGGTAAACCTCATTGATTGTTTAATTACCAGAATCAGGGCGTAGAAGGGCCGGGTTCTGTCAGTTTGATACTGACGAAAACCTGAGCACGAACGGATACAGCCCACAGGGGGCCGTATTCGCTATTCTCTTCCATCCGGACTTTAACCGTCGGCTCTGGAGTCTCACCAGATCTGCTGACCTTAATTGCGTAAAAGCATAACAATTAAGCGCTCGCGGGCTGCTGGCCTGAATGCCAGATCACCGCCGGTGGGGAATTTCACCCCGCCCTGAGAATGCGGGGCTAATAGTAGGGAATCATGACGGGGATGGCAATATCGCCTGCGTCCAGTCAGCCAGGGCTTCTGGGGTATCAATATCAATGGCGGCTTCCGGCAGTGCCCGTTCGGTGATGGGCAGGGTGCTGCTGTTCAGCAGTTTTTGTGCGCCCCGATCCCCCGCCAGCTGTTGTAGCTGAGGGAAACAGCTGGCCGGGAACAGCGCCGGTGCGCCCCGGCGGTGCTGATAGCGGCTGCAGACGATGTTGTCGCCGGTGAAGGCATCCAGCAGTGTCTGGATGTGATCGCTGCGCAAGGCAACCTGGTCCGACAGCAGGATCATAATGCCATCGTATTCTGCCGCCAGCTGGGTGACGCCGTAGGCGATTGAGCGGCCCATGCCATCTTTCCAGTCGGGGTTGTAGTGCAGCTGACCACCGTGGATTGTTCCGTTGGTCTGGGCCTGAGAGAGCGCAGGGTGCCAGTGGCCGGTGATAATGTGTATATCCCCGGCCAGTGGTGCTGCGGCGTTGATTACCGACTGGATGATCGGCTGGTTCTGGCACTGGGCCAGTTGCTTGCAGCTGCCGAAGCGGCTGGCCTGGCCTGCGGCGAGTATCATCGCGGCGATTTTAAGCGGCATGGTGGGCCTGCTGTCTGCGTTGTGTATCAGCGTCAGCCTCGGCGTTAAGGATGCCACTGAATGAGCCGCCACTGCGTTTGTACAATGCCGCATGGCATTCGCTGAGAATGGACAGGGCGATACTTTCTGGCAGTTCGCCACCAATGCTTAATCCGGCGGGGCCAGCCAGTGGGCAGGGTAGACGTTGTTCATCCACATTTGCCTGGCTGAGCACGGTCTGTTTGCGGTTAAGTGGGCCGAGCAAGGCCATATAACGTAGCGGATGCCGACTTAACTGCTTCAGGGCGGTGGCGTCCAGCGTAATGTTGTGGCTCATCAGAATGGCAGCATCGGCGGGGTGCTGCTGCAGATAGTCGTCCAGCTGTGTGATGGGGCCAGCGAGTAGCTGGTCGGCTTCCATAAAAAATTCCCGACGGCCATTGGCGGGGCGAGGGTCCCAGAGGGTGACTTGCCAGCCGAGCTGCTTCGCCATGGCTACCACGGGGCGTGCATCAATACCGCCGCCGATGATCAGCAGGTGGGGTGCTGGCCGGATGGGCGTTATCAGCAGGTCCTGGTCGGGTTTGCTCTGCAGCTGAGCCGAGCCGGGGATGAGCTGGGCATTGGGCTGTGCTTCAAACCGGTTTTGCGTGGTCTGGAGTGTCTGATGATAGAGGCCGGGGGTATGGCTGTTCAGTGCCTGATAGACCTGATCCAGCTGTAAATAGTCGTTCGCGGCGGTGATCGGTTGCAGCAGGATATGTACGGTGCCACCACAGCCGATACCCAGCTGGAAGGAAAGGTCATCTTCGTCACTGCCGTCGTAGCACAGGGTCAGGTTTCGGCCCTGTTGCATCACCCGGCGGGCGTGGGTCTGAATATCGGACTCCAGGCAACCGCCGCTGAGCATACCCAGCTGTTGCCCCAGACCGCTGAACAGCATCATGGCACCGGCTTTGCGATAGCAGGGGCCTTCTGTTTTGTAGAGGGTGCCCAGCACCCAGTCTGTCTGATCCCGCAGGGGGTACCACTGTGCCAGCAGGCTTTGAATATGAGTCGACATGTAAGGGGTTACTCCATGGTGGATAAGAAAGGTCAGCCCCTGTGCTGGCCGTATAATCGCCAGCACAGGGGGCGGCGTTACAGCCGCGCGCCTTTCAATGGCAGAGTGGTCTGCCATTCACCGGTCGCTGCTGCCAGGGCATTGGCCACGGCAGGCGCGATGGGCGGAGTGCCCGGTTCGCCGACACCGGTGGGGGCTTCGGCTGAGGGCACAATGTGCACATCAATGGCTGGCATCTGGTTGATACGCAGCACCTGATAATCATGGAAGTTGGATTGCACGATTTGGCCGTCTTCCAGCGTAATCTCACTCATCAAAGCCGGTGACAGGCCGTAGCCGATGCCGCCTTCCATCTGTGCGCGAATAACATCCGGGTTGACGGCAATACCGCAATCCACGGCACAGGTGACTTTTTCAACGCTGAAGGTGCCATCGTCATGCATGGCGATCTCGGCGACCTGTGCCACATAACTATGGAAAGACTCATGTACGGCAACGCCTCGGAAACGCCCGGCAGGCAGAGGTGAGCCCCAGCTGGCTTTCTCAGTTGCCAGCCTGAGTACACCCTGGTGGCGGGGGTGCTCCGTCAGCAATGCCATGCGGTAGTCTACCGGGTCTTTTCCGGCGGCTTTAGCCAGCTGGTCTATAAACACTTCTGTTGAAAAACCGGTGTGGGTATGGCCCACAGAGCGCAACCATTGCACCGGTACGGGCTGCTTAACGGTGTGGAGTTCGACCTGCAGGTTCGGCACCTGATACGCCAGGGTAGAAGCGCCTTCGACGGAGGTGCTGTCGATACCGTTTTTCACCATGGCTGACTCAAACGCGGTGTCTTGAATAATAGACTGGCCTGCAATACGTTGCTGCCAGGCCAGGGGCATGCCGTTGTCGTCCAGGGCGGCACGGATTTTGTGTACGTAGGCCGGGCGGTAATACCCGGCACGGGTATCGTCTTCGCGGGTCCATATCAGCTTAACCGGGATACCGGGCTGGCTGCGGGCGACCTGTGTGGCTTCGACAATGTAGTCGCTGGCCGGGTTAGCGCGACGGCCAAAGCTGCCACCGGCAAACAGGGTGTTTATCTTAACCTGTGCGGGCTTGATGCCCAGTATGGCAGCCACGGCTCCCTGATCTAATGTCTGAATCTGAGCACCGTTCCAGATCTCACAACCGGTTTCGGTCACCTGTACAACACAGTTCATCGGCTCCATTGCGGCGTGTGCCAGATAGGGGAACTCGAAGGTGGCTTCGATCACTTTGCTGGCAGTGTTTAGCGCGGAAACGGTATCTCCATCATTGCGAGCGGTTGTGCCGGGCTGTTGCACGCGCTGGTGGTAATCATCGAGCATCTGGCGAGAACTGCCCCGGAATGCTTTGCTGTTATCCCAGCGGATAACCAGCGCATCACGGCCCTGTTTAGCGCTCCAGGTGTCTTTGCCAATAACGGCAACACCGGAGGGGATCTGTACAACATCGATGACGCCAGACAGCGCACGGGCTTTGCTGTCATCAACGCTGGCGACGGTGGCACCAAAACGTGGTGGGTGGGCGACCATCGCAACCCGCATGCCCGGCAGCTGAATATCCTGGGTGAATAGCGCTGTCCCGTTTGTTTTACCGGCATCGTTGCGGCGCACTTTCGCGTTGCCGATCAGGGTGAAATCTGCCGGGTTCTTCAGGGTCAGGCTGTCAGCTGGCGGGATTTTCTGTTGTGCCGCCGCACTGGCCAGCTCGCCAAAGGTGGCGTTGCGGCCACTGGCCTGATGGCTGATAACGCTCTGTTTTACGCTGATATCACGTACGGCAACCTGCCACTGCTGGGCCGCAGCGGCTACCAGCATAGCTCGGGCTGTTGCACCGGCAATGCGTAACTGGTTGAACGAGTTAGCCAGCCCGCTGCTGCCGCCAACCCCCTGCATACCCCAGAATGTGTTGTTGTAACGTGAGTCTGCCGGGGCATGTTCGGGGCGGATCTGTTGCCAGTCGGCATCCAGCTCTTCGGCGATCAGTGTGGTCAGGCCGACGAATGCGCCCTGGCCCATCTCCAGGTGTTTAACGACCACGGCAATGGTGTTGTCCGGGTTGATGCGAATAAAGGCGTTGGGCTCAAAACTGCCGTCACTGTTCAGGCTGGCGCTTGCGGTGCTGGCCTGCACTGAAGTGTTCAGCGCTAGGGTGAGGCCTGCGCCGGTGCCTGCCATCAATTTAAGAAAACCACGGCGGCTGGTGGGCATCTGTGCGGTTGGACGTGCCTGTATGCGGTGCAACATGTCGCTCTCCTTAACTCAGTTTATCGGCAGCAGATTTGATGGCGTTGCGAATACGCGGATAAGTGGCGCAACGGCAGACGTTACCGGACATGGCGGCGTCGATAGCGTCGTCGTCCGGGTTGCTGTTTTGGCTGAGCAGGGCGGTGGCTGACATGATCTGTCCTGACTGGCAGTAACCACACTGGGGCACCTGAAGTTCAGCCCATGCATCTTGTACGGCACTGGCGGCCGCATTGGTGGTCAGCCCTTCAATGGTGGTGATTTTTTTACCGGCAACGGCGGATACCGGTGTACTACAGCTGCGAATGGGTTGGCCATCCAGGTGGACGGTGCAGGCGCCACACATGGCGATACCACAGCCAAACTTGGTGCCGGTCAGTTGAATATGATCGCGGATCACCCATAGCAGCGGGGTGTCGGCGCTGGCATCGACACGGTGTGTAACACCATTGATTTCCAGTGTGACGGACATTGTTCTCACCTCATGTTTATATCGCCTGGAACAGGCGTGCCACTGACAGTATGGCTTGGGCTTTTATTCTTAAGCGGCTGGGGTATTGGTAGGTAGTCGGATTGTCCGTAGTGCTTGCACAAAAATCCGGATTACTGCCAGATCGGTAGTGATTGGCACGAGGCTAGTGCCATAATCGCCCGAGTCAGTCTGATAAGGTGTGCTGGCGTAAATAATCCGGAGGCTGAGATGCAAACATCACTAACACAGGTGATTGATCGTTACACACCCGATGAAGGGACTTATAAGACACCGCTTGACGGGTTGAACCTGTACAGTGCACAGCAGCCGATGCCCCGTACGCCGCTGTGTTATGTGCCGACGATCTGTGTGGTTGCTCAGGCGGGTAAGCGGATTTATGTGGGTGAGCGTTACTATGATTATGACCCGCATAACTACCTGATTAACGCTGTTGCTATGCCAGTTGAAGCGGAAATTCGCGATGCCTCGACGGAGTATCCATATCTGGGGCTCAGTCTTGAGCTGGACCGTTACATCATCAGTGAGCTGATTCTGGAGATGGATGCCTACGATCATCAACCCGCAGAGCCCCGACCCGAGCTGATTAATGCGGTTTCACTGACAGTTGACCTGGCCAGTGCTTTTCGTCGTCTGATCGAGTGCAGCCAGCAGCCCATGGATTGTGCAGTGATGGCCACGGTGATTAAGCGGGAAATCTTTTATCAGGTGCTGAAAGGGCCGCAGGGCGGGATGTTACGCAACTGTATGGCCAACCACAGTGGTGCCAACCGGGTTGCACCGGTGATTCACTTTATTGAGCAGAACTTCCAGCAGCCGCTGGGGATTGATGAGCTGGCAAACGTGGCCGGTATGAGTGCCTCCACGTTGCATGAACACTTCAAGCAGGCGACAACGCTGTCACCGATGCAGTATGTTAAAAGCCTGCGATTACACCAGGCCCGTACCTTGTTGCTGAGTGGTTGTCAGGCGGCTGAAGCCTGCTGGCAAGTGGGTTACACCAGCCCATCGCAGTTCAGCCGCGAGTTCAAACGCTTTTTTGGTGAGCTGCCCAGGGATGTGCAGCAGCTGGTGCAGGGCGGGTAACTCAGCGGCTTTTCGATGTCGGGTGTTTGGGGTGAACTCAGCACCTGATCGTTTTTATTATGCCGGGTTTATTCGCCCACCCAGACTTACCGATTATCTAAAAAGCGTTGCTTGTCTCTATCGTCGGTGGCGTTACTGAGATTGTTCAGTAGTTCGTTCAGATGCTGGCGAGCATCGTCACGGGTCTGATCTCCTTTGGTCACTTTGACAGATTCGTTTGTCAGGTTGTCGATGATTTGTGCACGTATAGTGTCGGAGCTGTTCTGTAATTCTTGTATTAACTCATCAACGTGATTACCTGCCAGCTCTGTTGCAGTCCAGAAGTCTTCTTTTTGTTCAACGGGTGTATTGGTCTCGGCCTGTAGCAAAGCCTTCACGTCATCTGTGTTTTTAATGCTGCTGGTTCTGTTCTGTAGTGGTTGCAGCGCCTGCTTCAGTTCGCTATCTGTCTTTTCGGAGAGTGGGCTATCCAGTTTATTCAGCTGATTGAGATCGGCGATAAGCTCATCACGTGCTTCCCCTCCGAGCTGGTTCAGTTTGTCTGCCAGTTGGCCTGTATCGTCAGGGTTCAGCCATGCATCGGTCGCCAGCAGTTTGATCATCTCCTGCTGATCATGCTGGCCTTTGCCGTATTCCTTTATTTCATAGGCGGATAAAACGGTAGATTTGTCCCCTAAGGTGCTGAACGAGACAGCTTCACGGACACTGCTGCTATTACGCAACTCATCAAGAGTGTCAAGCACGCGTTGCTGGTCTGTCAGATCAACAGGGGCCTCTTTACTGCCGGAACCGGCCAGTGTCTCCAGCCCGGTATGGGTGATGGCAAGCCAGGTGCGCTGGTCTGCCAGGTCCATATTGTTGAGGGTGTTAAATGAATCAGCTAACTGCTCATCATCCATTTTATAGTTCGTCAATAAATCCATACTGCGATTTATAATGTCTATTGAATTATCTTTGCTGGTGATGCCCTGTTCAGGGGTCCTCGCCCAGGATCCGCTATTATCAATGGATAGGGACAGTATGTGTTTCGTGGCGAAGTGCCAGGTTTCAATTCTCGGGGACAGGTAATTGAGCACAGCATCCCGGGTGGCACTATCCCGTTCAGCCAGGCTGTCCATCAATGTGGTGCCTGTCTGCTGATCTGCTGCCAGAGCGCCGAACAGCAGCGACTGCTGTGAGTCTTCAAACCCGGCCAGCTTGTCCAGCATCTGAGTAGCATCGTCTGTTGTGTTGATGGCTATAACAAAGTTGTGCAGATCATTTGCAGAGCTTGAACCTTCGCTAAGGGTGACAAAGCCTCTGGCGTTATAGATGTCGGTTGCTGGTGTGCTGACCGCTTTGTCTGCATGCTGACTGGCTTCAGTGACCGCCCGTTTCATGGTGGCGTCATCCATACTGGACAAAGTATCAATAAAATCTTTGGCTATACCTGCGCTGTGATTCACGACGATGGGCATATCTGGATTTGATCGGCTGGGCCGCGTCTGCAATTTATCCAGACTGTTGATTAACTGTCCCAGTTCCTCGTCAGACAGTTTTTCGGCCAGATCAAAGAAGGTTTGATCCGCAGGTAAGTGGCTATCGAGCACGACTTTCTGTTGGTCTTCATTCAGCCGGGCAAACAGCTGGTCGCGTCTTTCATCCGGTGCCAGCAGATAGTAACTATGGTCGCCTCTGAAAAGCTTCTGATCAGGGAGATCTATAGTTGCGTCTATCACGTCAGAGGTCATCTGGCCAGAGCGTAAGGTAATGCTTTCAGGTTGTGTATTGTTTGCCTGTAGCGGGGTGGAGGATGGAATGTCGCCAGTAGCCGGTCTTGTGCTGGAGAGTGTATTGGCGTTTATCAACGGACTATTGTTGTCAATCTTCATTGGTGTATCCCTGAAAACGATGACTAAGGGTAGTGTTTCGGCTTATATCTTCGTTTTTGAATGGGTACAGTTGTTTTTTTTTCAGGCTACACAGATGGAGAATCGAAATTATGTGATGGGTTTTCTGTTCGTAAATATGCGGTATCTAGCTGTTCAATGCTATGCATTTAATTTTGGCTGCTTTTTCAAAGTGGTCCAGCTTATGTTCAAGTATCCACCAGTATGCAGCTTCCATAAGTAATACAGGGTCATCATTCTTGTTGGCGAAAAAAGCATAGAAGGACAACCCGACGTTTGGCCCTTTATCGGCTATTTTTTTATCGCATACGGTGATAATTTTCTGTTTCAGGCTGTCTCTCATCAGTTACCAACGTATTCTCATTAAATATCAGGTGTTTATTCTGAAACATGCTGCTGACAACCGATGTCAGTAGAGATTTTTATTCTGGAAAAGGCTATGAGACTGGGCTCTGTGGAGGCGCGCCATTTTGCAGTGGCGCGCTTAATTGAAAGGCTCTGTCGATCAGTGTGTCATACACTCTTCGTTAAAGCTGGCATCTGTCCGGCTGGAGCTGGTAATGATGTTTTTATAAATCGCTTCGTCAGGCTGGCCTTTTGTGTGGCCTTTATCGACCAGGTAACTAAACGTGGGCCCATCGGGGTTACCGTATTTCTGCAGATCTCGCGCCTGCAGTGTCTCCACATCATCGGCCATCATATAGCGGGCGTTGATCCGTGCCTGGTGACGCAGGCTGAACGCCGCTTTGGCGCGTTCTGCCAGACTCATACCTTTTTCTTTCCAGCGCTGATTAATCTTCGGAATGGCGACCACCTGATAGTTGTACCAGAGGCGGATATCGCAATCAGACTCTGGCACCTGTACCAGCTGGCGGGCGACAGGGGCGGCGCTAACCTGAGGTGGCGTTGATGTGATGCCGGTAGTGGCGCAGCCGGTTGTAACGGCAAGCAAGGTGGCAAGCAGGGTTGTGCGGATAAACGGGGTTGTCATATGCATTCCTTTGGATGTGGTTCCATGTGTTGTCAGTCGTTACTTGCTACCCGCCAGATATAACCCTGCGCCCATCATAATACTGCCGGCCCCCCGGTTCAGTCGCTGGACGGCAGCAGGTGTTCTGAGCAGACGAGCGGCACGGGCGGCGAACCAGGCGACCATCATTAAACCGGCCATCAGGGCGACCAGAGTCAGGCCGGCGGCCAGAGCGATATCCTGATTGCTGAGTACGGTCAGGTCCATAAACGTGGGCAGGAACGCGATGTAGAACAGGATAACCTTGGGGTTGGAGGCGGAAATCAGGACACCCTGGGTAAAACTGGCCAGCGCATCGTTGGCACGTCTGGCCGAGTCTGCATCCGGGTTCAGGCTGGGGTTCTGTTCTGGTTGGGCGGTGAACATTTTGTAGCCCAGGTAGAGCAGGTAACCAGCACCAACAAAGCGGATTACGGTGAACACTTCACCCCAGTTCTCGGCGATGGTTGCCAGGCCAAAACACGCCAGCACCAGATAAATCAGATCGCTGGTGACCATACCCAGCGCCAGAAGTACGCAGCGTCGAGCACCTGCTGTCAGGGCGCGAGCAATAATGGCAAAGGTGCCAGGACCGGGGGTGATGCCAAAGATGAAAATGGCTAGAAAGAAGGTCAGTGCGCTTTCAACAGACATAGAGCTGCATTCCGGTGGGTCGGTAAAGCGTAATAATACGCCGCCGGGCTGGTGATGCAACGCTCCGGTATAGAATCAGCCGCGCATACTGAAGTCGCACCACATTCGTTTTCTGGCCAGGGATAATAAAGGCGATGTGTATTGGTTGACTGCTTTGGGCCAGTGGCTGCACAAGATTGGTGCCAGATAGATAGTATCCTGTATGATTTTTTCTAATAAAACGGTGTGTTAAGACCAATGCATGAATTCTTGAGAACAGACCAATAAATTTACTATGGTAAGGTTAGTGTTGGTTATTGATTCATAGTAATCCGTAAGCTTTATGTTGAACTGTCGATGTTGAATTAATAGCACTCATACCAACAATAAAAAGGTCGCTAAATGGTATCAGCATTCAGAAATAGACGTATTCTACGTAACTATTTGTTTTCCAGGGTAAAATCCACTTCCTCCGCTGGAGCCCTCGTGGTTGCTGGCTTCCTGTCTCTTGGGTTGAGCACATCCGTGTCTTCAGCTGAGTACCAGAAAATCGCCAGTGCCTGTTTTGCATGCCATGGCGCAAGTGGGATAAGTGAATTTAAGACGATTCCAAATTTACGCTGGCAGAATAAGGACTATCTGGTCCAACAGCTGCAGGAATTTAAAAACGGAACTCGTAAAGATAAAACCATGAGCAAAATTGCTCGGCTGTTAAGTGATGAAGATATTAATCACCTGGCTGAACACTTCTATGCAGCAGAGGAAAAATAATAATGAGTTTAAATAGACGAAAGTTTTTACGCGGCGCTGTTGCTGCATCCGCGGCCTCAGTGATTCCGGTTAACTGGGTGTTTGCTGGTAATATGCCAGCAGGTGTTGCACCGCTGGATATTAAGGCGTTAACCTGGATGCGTGCTGAAGACTTGCCTGAGCATTATACCGTCCTTAACTCCAAACCTCTGAATGCCTACCCGGCACCGCATATGCTGGATGCGCCGGTTACCCCGGCGGGGGTGCCGTTTTACCGCTGGAATGGCCATTTACCAGAATTTGAAACGATCGACCCGGATACCTGGACCTTTGTCGTTGATGGCGAGTCGGTGGAAGAGTCAAAAACCTACACCATCAGCGATCTGAAAGCCAAGTTCAAACACCATACGCTTAATCTGACACTGGAATGTGGCGGTAATGGCCGTCGTAACTTCCACCCGGGTGCCAAAGGTAACCAGTGGTCTGATACTGCTGTGTATTGTGCTCAGTGGACCGGGGTACTGGTCAGTGATGTGCTGAAAGATTGTGGTGTGAAGGACGATGCAGTGTATACCGGCCACCATGGTGCTGACGTTCATATGAGTGGCAATGGTGCGGCGATCTCCCGTGGCGTGCCGATTGATTTTGCGATGAATGACAGCGCGCTGATCGCCTGGGCGATGAATGGCGAAGATATCCCGTATCTGAATGGCTTCCCGTTGCGCATTATCTATGGGGGACGCCCTGGGTCGGTGTCGCAGAAATGCATTAAAGGCATGAGTGTTCGTAACAAGAAGCATGACGGCCAGAAGATGGCAGCGCCTGCTTATTCAGTGCCAAAATTCCCGGTTGCGCCGGGTGAGAAAGTTGAGAAGAAAGACTTCGAAACCATCGAAGAGATGATTGTGAAGTCGCTGATCACCTTCCCGAAAACGGGCACAGTACTCACCCAGGGTAAGCCGATGGAGGTCCGTGGTCATGCCTGGGCGGGCTTGAAAGAGGTGGTGAAGGTTGAGATCAGCGTCGATTTTGGCAGACGGTGGCAAACCGCCGAACTGACCAGACCGGTGAACGTGGCAGCCTGGCAGCAGTGGAAAACAGTGATCGAGCTACCAGAGCAGGGCTACTACGAAGTCTGGGCCCGTGCCACTGACAGTAATGGTGATACCCAGCCGCTGGTACAGCCAGAGTGGAACCCTAAAGGGTATATGTTTAATGGTTGCCACCGCATCGCGGTCAGGGTGGTCTGATGCATGTTAAATCAACGTTAGCAGTAAGGGGAGTTGCTACGCTGGCGCTCTGCCTGGCCGTTTCGTTACCGGCCGCTGCAGGCGAAGCGAAAACCACTTATCCGGTGGATAAAGAATCCGGCCTGATTATGGCGCCGGGCTGGGAGATGGTAAATCAGCAGTGTAACGCCTGTCATTCCAGCAAGCTGGTGGCCCAGAACAGTGGTAACCGTGAAGTCTGGCGTGGCACCTTGCAGTGGATGATCGATACCCAGGGATTGTGGGATCTGTCAGAAACCTGGGAGCCGGTGCTGAAATACCTGAGTACGTATTATGGTGATGCTGAGATTGATATGACGACCTTCCGTCGTTTGCCACTCTCTAAAGATCAATTGCCACCGAGCCGTGCAGCGCTGGAGGGGAAATGATGAATCGATCACGCGCACTGTTATTTGCGGGCCTGCTGCTGTCGGCGTCGGTACCTGCACTCGCTGCCAGTTCGGAACAACCGGACCTTAAACGGGGTGAGCAACTGGTCAAAACCCGCTGTATGGCCTGTCATAACACCACTATGTTAAAGCAGGTGAGAACCTACCCCAGCCTGTACGGCCAGAAGTCAGCGTATCTGTTTAAACAGCTGACTGACTTCAAGGAAGGGCGGCGAACCTCGGTGACGATGCAGGCAATAATCCAGGGGCTGACGGAACAGGATTTCCGGGATGCGGCGGAGTATTGGGGGTCTTTGGCACCGGTGAAGCTGAAAGGAGAGGCGAAGGAGTAACAGGAAGTTCTGGCTGAAATGGTTAACTCCGTGAACGTCCCACCTCTGGCTTGGTATGGGGTGTTCACGAAATGCGAAGCTTCTGCTGACTCGTCAGCAGAAGCTTTTGTGTCAGGAAAAAGTAGTGTAGATCTGATCAACAGATGACTGCCCAAGATCCTTTGCCAGCTGATAAAATATATTTTCTACTTGTGGATTCTTCTCTGAGAATCGGTGCATCAAAAATATAGCTTTAATCATATCGTCATCAGTGATTTTATCATTGAATGCTGCGGCCCCCGTTGCTAACCCTACCGTCAATAAATAAACTGTACATATATGGAAGAAATGTTTCAGGGTTGTTGTTTTGTTTTCTGGATTTGAAAAAAGATAAAGTGGTTTTATGAGCTGGCTAGCAAATAGGTTTTCCTGTATGTGAGGATTGCTCCCCAGATACGGAGCGATATGCTTGTTGTAAGCGGAGTCATAGTTTGTTATATGGCTGTCGTCTATTGAATCAAATGTTTTCACACCTATTCCGTTGAAGCATTTTCTTATTTCTTTCTCGACTTCTGCATAGAATGGAGTGTGGTTGTTTGAAATTGACAGGTTTTCAGTAATCGAAATGAAACAGGTGAATATGTCGAACTGACTGGCTCTTGATGAAGCTAAGGGTGGTGTTTTTTGTTGTTTTTCATTTAGTATGTCTTTTATTTTAGACGCGAAATGTTTCGCTAACTCATTGTTGTTTTTTATATCATTAGCGTCCATTTCTTGACACAGCAAAAGTATCGTTGCTAACCTTTTTTTGATAGGTACTTCTCTTTGCTGCAGGAGTTTTAGAATACCTTCAGATATTTCTAGCAATACAGCAGAATTTTCAGTGGAATTTATTATTTTATAGTCAGGGGTGTCATGATGGCGGTTTTTTTCTAAGGAGGTACTGTTCATTGTTAAAGGCTTTTCTCGCATAATAGATTTACGAGCAGCTTCTGGGCAGCCTAATGTCATAGTTAAGTAGTATTCCCTGATGCCTTTAAGGTAAACACCATAGCGAGGGAAACTATTGCAGGTTAAACTAAGTGTATCAGCGCCGAAGTTTTTAACGATAGAGCACAATCCATCGTTCTCTAACAAAGGGCAGTAGCCATTGTTGTTTAATTCAATGTAGTTAGAATTTTTATTTTTGGTGTCGTCACTGATGATGATGTTTTTCATCAGGCTGCTACCATGGGTCTTATCAAGCTCTTTGTACTTATCTATACTATTGTCATCAATGATTATCTTCCATGAGGAACAGCAGTTGAGTTCACACTTGCTGCCTATGCACTCAAACTCTTCATAATAATCTATGAGGCTAACTTTTAGGGGGGTGTTATTTTTGTTCATGGTAGTTCCATTCACCTGCTTAACTGATTGCCGGATATAAAAATAGGTATAGTGAGTCAATGCTCGTAGCTAAAAGTTCAATTTTTATGAACAATTGATAAGATTCTAGTGAATTTTGTTTCAGAAGTCTCTCGTCACCGTGCTTCTATAGTGGCTAACTTTACTAAGAGAGGTGGTTGTTTTATGAATAATTTATGTTATTGCAGGCCTGAAAGTGCTTAATGGTGCGCTGTCAGGCCCGTTGTGAAATTGCAGGGGAAGGGTTGTGTCTACAGGTAAACCTTACTCACAAACGGTGAGGTCATCGCCATCAGCAGAGCGGCATAGTCGAGCTGAAAGCGGACTTCGTCGCCGACGTTTAGCGGCTGGTGCTGGCTGTTAAGGATCAGGTGGTCGCTGCTTGCGCCCAGTATTTCCAGCCCATCGGCATCCGGGGTAAGGCCGTCCGGTGGGATGTCCTGGCGACCCAGGTCAAGAATGCTGCGCTGAATATCTCCGCGTGATTCAAATACCGGGATTTTACCGAAAGCGTCCAGGCCAATATCGCCTTTGGGGACGGAGGGTTTGGTTTTAGACTCGATGACTTCAGCCACCAGGGTAAAGGCATCCTGCCGCAGACCTTCAAGTGGTGTGCGATGCAGGGTTTCGCAGCCCAGGTAAATCGCTTCACCTAAGCGCAGGTTGTTAACCCGGTTGAGCTGGCACTGGCGGGCCGGGTCAATATCCGAACGGGCTTCGGCGGTCAGCCAGTCGAAGTTGGCGGAGTTGCCGCCAGAGATGATCTGCAGTTGGCAGCCCAGGCTTGCTTCCACTTCCCGCGCCAGCCAGGACAGTTCATCCATATTGTTTAATGCCGGGCGTACGCCGCCAAAGCAGGCCAGATTGGTGCCGATGCCGACCAGCTCCAGGTTCGCCAGGCTGCGACAGATAGCGGCGACTTCGCACAGATCCGTGGCCATAATCCCTTCCCGTAGATCACCCAGTTCCGCCATCAGGATTACTTTATGCTGACGGCCCTGAGCAACGGCGGCGCGTGATAGCTGCGCCAGGATTTCCGGTTCAGTATTGAGGCTGATATCGGCATAACGAACGGTATCGTCTACCTGGCTGGGGGCAGGGGAACGCAGCAGTACGCAGGGGGCGTTGATACCCTGGTCACGCAATCGGCGGATGTTGTCGATACGGGAGTCGCCCAGTGCGGTAGCTCCGGCATCCAGTAACCGCTGGGCGATCACAGGATCCCCCAGGGTGACTTTAGTGACAGCGGTCAGAGCGATGCCCTGGGGGGCCAGCCGGGTGACCAGTTGGCGGGTGTTATGGCTCAGGGCGTCGAGGTTTATTTCCAGTCGTGGCGTCATTAGTTTTGCAGGCGCTTACGTTTCTGGCGCAGGGCCGGGAAGGTTTCGAGCAGCTGGGTAACGATGCTGTCAGCTCCCTGAGCAACGACATCGGCCACTGGCAGGCCAAACTGGCTGCGCAATTCTTGCATGGCCTGAGCCATCTGCTCGCTATCCAGATGTTCCGGGTTCATGGTCAGGGCGACGACATCGGTGCCACAAAAGGCTTTGAGCAGGTTGATTTCACTGCGGACATCGGCCATCGGCATATCCGGGAAATCTCCCCGATGTGGGCGGCCAGGAGCATGCTGTAAGACGATCGCATCAGGCACACAGCCTCGGATGATCAGGCTGGAGCTGGAGTAAGCCGGGTGGCTAAGTGCGCCCTGGCCTTCGACGATCATGATATCGGGCTGCTGTTCGCGGTCGGCTTTAAGCATGGTTGCTTCCAGCTCACCGGCGGCAAACTGTGCCGGAATCGCATCAATGGCGACACCGTAGGGGGTGCCCTGCATCAGGCCGGTCTGGCCGGTGGCAATCATCACTGCGTTGATGCCCATAGCTTGCAGCGCCTGCACCAGAATGGTGGCGGTGGTGCGTTTGCCGATGGCGGTGTCGGTGCCCAGCACGGCGACGCGAGGACAGGCCATTTTCATAATCTGGCCGGTGAATACACTCAGTTCATGGCTGGGGGCGGGCTTGCGAATATCGGTGACGGTGACGCCGCAGGTGAGTGCTTTGCGCATCACGCTTTCGTCGTTGGTCAGAAATTCATGCAGGCCGTTGATGATGTGCAGCCCTTTTTCCATTGCCTGGAAAATTACGTAGCGATCTTTGGCGGAGAACTGGCCATCGAGTGGGGCAACGCCGAAGATGAAATGGGTTGGTTCAGTGTCCCCTTCACGCAATGCCTGGTTGAGGTCACGGTAGATGGGGATGCCGTTAGCTTTGCCATCGAGTACGGTGCCAGAATCAAGACCCGCTTTGTCGCTGTCGATGACGCCCTGGATACGGAAGCGATAAGAGGCGCGGACCAGTCCGTTTGCTGTTTTTCCGTCCATCTCGCCAAAATTTCCCTCGCAGTACACCAGCGCAGTTTCCAGCGTTGTGCTGGCGGCGGTGTCCATCAGCGCTGAGCTGCTGGCCTGTAGCAGGGAGGTCTGGTCAATCTGGTGGATCTGCGCCTCGGTGGTCGGGGTGAGCTTGGTATTCATGGTTATTGTTCCTCATAACGTTCAGCCATGACCGGTACAGCGCAGCGGGCTGGGCTGTGTCTCGCGCGGCCTTGTCCCATGGCATTAAGCCTGGGTAGACCAGAGGGTCTGGTGCTGGAATTAATAACTGCTGGCAGTGCTCGATGCGATCTTTCGTGCGTGATGACGAGGTGAGCTGCCAGTCCGGTTGATCATCAGTAGTACGAGATCAGGAGCATAGAACGGACTACTTTTTTATAGTTATGGTAGCCAGAACAATTTGAATGCGCGGATAAAAACCGGCAACTACGTATCAAGAAGGGGCGTTAAAACTGAGTGTTTATCTGTGACAGGCAACAGCCTGGATTTATAGCAAAGATAAAGGTTCGGTTTCAGCCTTGTTGGCGTTTTGTTACAACCGAATAGAACATAGTTACTTAAACTTTACTAGCGCACCAAAGTCGAACAATGGCTGATGATGGCAGGAATTTGCTAACAATGGACGAATTTAGACGTGAGTATTGACATGTGTGGAGCCCCCGCTCAAGCCTCTTTCAGGCGTGAACGGGGATTTGTTTCAGCTTTTTTCGGTGGCGGTTTCCAGCAAGCTATTTAATTTTTCTGCGCTGATACTTTTTTCCCAATCGAACGATTCTCCTCGCTGATAGGCTTTTTTAACAGCCTCGCGGGCGACCATACGCTGAATATATGCAGCGACATTGGGTAGCTGTTCTATATCAATTTTCTGGTTCTCATAGCCGCGAATCCAGGGGTAGATTGCCATGTCGGCAATTGAATAGTCACCCGCGACATATTTACGGCCTGCCAGCTGCTTCTCCAGCACGCCATACAGGCGACGGGACTCATCGGTATAGCGTTTCTGAGCGTAGGGCACCTGTTCTGGTGCGTACTGATTGAAGTGGTGGTTCTGGCCCAGCATGGGTCCCAGTCCACCCATCTGCCAGTTCAGCCATTGGAGGACCTCGGCCCGTGCCTGGCGTTGCTGTGGCAGAAATTGCTGATGTTTTTCTGCCAGCAGAGTGAGAATGGCGCCGGATTCGAACACTGCCAGCGGGCCATCGGCCTCGCTGTAATCCAGAATAGCCGGGATGCGGTTGTTGGGTGAAACCTGCAAAAAGGCCGGATGAAACTGGTCATCTTTAAGAATGTTGATCGGAATCAACCGATAATCCAGCCCGAGCTCTTCCAGCAGGATGGTGATCTTGTGGCCATTCGGTGTTGGGGCATAGAACAGATCGATCATGGTCGGGCTCCGTGCAAATACAAAAAAGGGAAGGTCAAGCACCGCCGGTCTGCCGCCGTGACGTGCGGCAGGGTCGGTTTCAGTGGGCGCGGCCCCAGCGGCTGATCAGATCATCCGGATGAACGCGAGACTGCGGCGCAACGGCGGTGAAATCCGTGGCCTGAATGTTAACCGGAGCCAGATAGCGCACTGTGGTTGCCAGCTCGTCCACATCGAAGGGTCTCAGCGGGCGAGATTGTACAGGCAGCTGCTGACCAGCGCGGTGGTACACCGTATCCGGGGTGATGTCCGGGTCGCGCAGCGGATCGCTGGCGGCCTGTAGCGCGTTAACCCAGCTAAGGGTCAGTGCGAGCACAACGGGGGTGAGTTTGGCTGTCATTGCTATGTACCTGAAACGTGAACGGGGTGCTTAACCAGTGGGGCTACTTTACGGCGGTATTGGCGTTTAAAAAACACCTTAAGTAACACATCACTGTTGTCATATTTGCACCTGTGCCGGATCCCGCTGGTCTGTTGCGGTGCTGAACACGGCCTGGCGGGTTATACTGCTGCGCGCGTTTATGCCGCCGCCACCCACACCGTCAATAACCAATGGACAGACTGTTATGACACTGCGCCCCGTTTTCCCCCGCTCTGCAATTGCCGTGGCTGTACTCAGCGCGCTGGCAACCATGGTTCAGGCCGACACTCAGCCCGCTGCTGCCGCGAGTACTGTAGAGGCTCAGCCGCAGCCATTGACGGTGCTGGATATCAGCGAGCGCAGTCGTGATGGGCGCAACCTGTTGGCGGTCTTGCTGTCGACGGCGGCGGATGGCAGCCAGGATCTGCAACCCTGGCTGCAGGTGCTGGTGGACGGTAAAGCGGTGGCCGGTGGCTGGGAACTGAGCCCGGATGGCCGCACGTTATGGTTTAACAACAGTGCGCCACAGCAAAGCTATCAGGTACGGGTGCGGGCGGGTCTGCCGGCTGCTAATGATGCCGTGCTGGCGACCACGGTCGAACAGGCGCTGGAAACCCGTGCACTGGTGGCCGGTGCCAGCTTCAGCAGTGATGGACTTTATCTGGTGCCGGGCCAGGGGCTGCCGGTGCAGGCGGTCAATGTGGCGGAAGTGAACCTGGATTTCTTGCGGGTTGACCCAGCCCAGGTGCATGAATTTTTGCGCCAGGCAAGGAATAGCAGCCGTGAAAGCTGGTATGCCGCAGATCTGGCGAAGTATGGCCAGCTGGTGCACAGCGGGCGTTATGCGCTGGATGCTCCGGCCAATACTCAGGTGAACCGGGTGGTTGATCTGGCCGGGGTGGATGCGCTGGCGCAGGCGGGTTTGTATCTGGCAGTGATGACCGCGCCAGGCCACTACCGTAACGAGCAGCTCACCTGGTTCCGGGTGACGGATATGGGCCTGCATGCCCGCCAGTACCAGCAGCAGCTGACGGTGGTTGCCAGTTCTCTGAAGCAGGGCACGGCGATGGCCGGTGCCCAGGCCCAGTTGCTGGACCGTCGTCAAACGGTGCTGGCCAGTGCCACCACCGACAGCCAGGGGCGGGCGACACTCCCCTGGCAGGCGTTTGGTGATAAAGCCTGGGCGGTGCGAGTGATGCAAGGTGACAGCGAAGCGCGATTGCTGCTAAAACGCCCGGCGCTGGACCTGTCTGAATTTGAACTGGGCACGCGCCCCTGGCAGCCGCAGGAGCTGTTCATGTACGGGCCGCGTGACCTCTATCGCGCGGGTGAGACCCTGCAGGTATCGGGCCTGATGCGTGATGCGGATGGCCGCACGGTGCCACCGGTTACCTTACCGGTGAAGATTAAACGCCCAGACGGCAGTGAAGCGGCGCGCTTCAGCTGGCAGCCTGGAGAGCAGGGCTATTACGGTCAGCAGTGGGCGATTCCGGCCAGTGCACCGTTGGGGCGATGGCAGGTGGAGGTGGAGGGGCCGTTTAGCCATCCGGTGCGCTACAGCTTCCAGGTAGAAGATTTTATGCCGGAGCGGATGCGGCTGGAATTTAACGCCACTGAACAAGGGCTAAGTGGTGAGCGGTTGACTGTTGCTGCGGGAGAGTCGCTGAATGTGCCGGTGCAGGGGGCCTATCTGTACGGTGCGCCTGCTGATGGCAACCGCTTGCAACTGAAATTCCAGGCGCGGCCCTGGCGAGCGCCGCTGTCCCAGTGGCCGGGATTCCAGTTTGGCGATCTGAGCGTTAGCGGTGATCGTCGGTCGCAGCCTTTTGCCGACCTGACACTGGATGATCAGGGGCGGGCGGACATCAACGTTAAGCCGGACCGCTACAGCTACAGTGCGCCGATGCAGTTACGCCTCAGTGGCAGCCTGTATGAAAGCGGTGGCCGGGCGATTAATCGTTACTACGATGCGCTGCTATGGCCAGCTACGGCGTTGCCGGGGATCAAACCGGGCTTTAGCGGTAACCCGGCACGTAACAGCAAGGCGGCGTTCAAGCTGGTTCATAGCGATGTTGCTGGCCAGCTGTCGGCGGCGCAGCTCAGCGTTAAGCTTATCCGCGAAGAGCGGCAATATTTCTGGAGCTATAACAGCCAGCGCGGCTGGCATTACCAGTGGAGCGACAAAACCTACCCGGTGGCCAGCGAGCTGGTGCAGTTTGACGGTAAGGCCCCGGCACCGATTGAACTGCCGGTGGATTGGGGCTGGTACCGACTTGAGGTGCGTGAGGCGGGCAGTGATCAGCTGACCAGCCTGCGTTTCCATGCCGGGGAAGACTGGTACAGCAGCTGGCAGCAGAGCCAGAAAAGTGCCGCCGTGCGGCCTGACCAGGTTAATCTGGTGCTGGACAAAGCGGCCTACAAAGCTGGTGACACCGCACGGGTGAAAGTAACCCCGCCAGGGGCCGGAAAAGCCTTGCTGATGCTGGAAAGTGGTGATCAGCTGCTCTGGTCACAGCGGGTCAGCCTGCCGGAAAACGGCGCTGAGTTTGAGGTGCCGGTACCACAGGACCAGCCACGCCATGATCTCTATCTGTCGGCGCTGGCTTTGCGCCCAGCGGGTGAGGGCAGTGATGCCGTTACCCCGACCCGTGCCATGGGGCTGATTCACCTGCCGCTGGACCGTGAAGACCGCAAACTGGCGATCGAGATTGATTTGCCGGAACGGGTGACACCGGACCAGACCCTGCAAGTGCCCGTGCAGATCAGTGGCGTTACCCCAACAGACAGTGAGCGCTGGCTAACCCTGGCAGCGGTGGATAGCGGCATTCTCAGCCTGAACAACTTCACCACCCCAGATCCATTTACTGCTTTATTCGGCCCCCGCCGCTACGCGGTTGATGCGCGGGATATGTACCACAAAGTGGTGGAAATCAACGCGCTACCCCAGGTGCGCCAACGCTTTGGTGGTGATGCGGATCTGAGCCGGGGTGGTGAGCAGCCTCAGGCGGATGTGCAGATCGTGTCGCTGTTTAGTGGCCCGGTAAAACTGGATGCGCAGGGTAAGGGAGAAATCCCGTTGCCACTGCCGTATTTCAATGGTGAATTGCGGCTGATGGCACTGGCCTGGTCCGATACTGCAGTAGGCAGTGCTGAGCAACCGCTGACCGTCGCGGCACCATTGATTACTCAGCTGGCAATACCACGATTTATGGCCTGGGGCGACCAGGCGATGGTGGCGCTGGAGCTGCGTAACCAGAGCGGTGTGTCGCAGGCGCTGGATATCAGGCTGACCAGTAAGGGTCCGCTGAGCCTGCTGGGTAGCCATCGTCAGCTGAACCTGGCGGCGGGAGAGAAAACGCTGCTGCGCTTTGTGGTGACGGCGGACGATACCCCGCAGGGGCAGCAGGCTGAGGCTCAGCTGCAGCTCCAGGTGAGCAGCCTGAACAGCGAGGCGGGCGATAAGACGATTGAACCGCTGAGCCGTCAGTGGCGCTTGCCGATCCGCGCGGCCTGGCCTGCATTGACAGAAACCCGCTACCAGGCACTGGCGCCAGGTGCCCAATGGACCCTGGCCAGCCCGGTGCTGACGCAGTCCATTGCCAGCGCCCGCAAGGCCCGGCTGAACCTGGCCAGCAGCGTTCAGCTGCCCGTGCAGACACAGCTGGAACAGTTACTCAGCTACCCCTATGGCTGCCTGGAGCAGACCGCCAGCCGGGCCTTGCCGTTGCTTTGGCAGCAGCAGGACAACCCACAGCTGAGTATGGCGCAGCGTGGCCAGTGGCTGAATAAAGCGGTAGCCCGGCTCAGTGAGCTGCAGCGTGAAAACGGCAGCTTTGGCCTCTGGGATAACCGCTCGCCAGAGGAACACTGGCTGACGGTGTACGCCACCGATATTCTGCTGCAGGCCCGTGATCAGGGTGTCGCCGTGTCGGACACGGTGCTTGATAAAGCGATCAGTCGCCTGCATCACTACCTGGCCAGCCCGCGTACCGAAGGCCGCTGGAGTGAGAACCCGCGTCATTACAGCCTGGCGTACCGGGCCTATGCCGGGTACGTGCTGGCGGGGCTTGAGCGCGCACCGCTGGGCCAGTTGCGTCAGCTGTTTGATCAGCAGCGTGAGCAGGCCGCCAGCGGCTTACCGCTGATGCATATGGCGCTGGCCCTGCAAAAAATGGGTGACCAGCGTCGCGCCGATGATGCGGCGCGCCAGGCGTTGAGCCTGCCGCGCAGTGAGGGCTATCTGGGCGATTACGGGAGTGCTGAGCGGGATATTGCCGCGATGATTGTATTGCTTGATGAGCTGGGGCCGCAGTACGCCGCCGAGCAGAGCCAGCTGGCGCTGACACTGATGGAACGGCTACCGCTACAGCGTTGGTTCAGCACCCAGACCCGTGCGGCGCTGTATGAGGCCGGTCAGGTGCTGCAGCGTAAAGCGGGTCAGCCCTGGCAGATTGATTTGAGTCGTGGCGCTGAGCAGGCCCGGGTAACGGGTGAAGGCCGCTGGCAGGAAACGCTGCAGCCCGCCGCTCTGGCACAGGCGATCAGCCTGGTGAACCAGAGCGAGCAGCCGCTGTATCTGAACCTGACCAGCCAGGGCCTGAGTGATAAAGCACCTGCGCCGGTCAGTGAGCAGCTGGCAGTCAGCCGTAACTTCTATCAGCTGGATGGTAGCACCCATAATATGGACCGGCTGGATGTGGGCGAACTGGTGTTGGTGGAGCTGATTCTGGAGGCTGCCGAACGCACCCCGGATAGTCTGCTGGTGGACTTGCTGCCTGCCGGGTTTGAGCTGGAAAATCCGGCGCTGGCCCATGCGGTGGGGCTGGAAGGGCTGCGCCTGCAGGGTGATGAAGAAGACGTGCTCAGTCAGCTGCAGCGTAACCCGCCAGCCTACCAGGCATACCGGGATGACCGCTACGTGGCGGCGCTGGAATTGAACCAGGGGCGGGTGCAACGGCTGTTCTACCTGATGCGTGCGGTGACGCCGGGCAGCTATCAGGTTCCGCCAGTGCTGCTGGAAGATATGTACCGGCCTGACCGCCGGGCAATCAGCGAAGCGGGGGGCCGGGTGGAGGTTGTCCAGCCCGAGGTTACGCCGCCGGTTACGGCAACTGAGCCTGCTACCGCCCAGCCGTGACGCAATCGCTGAGACGGGGAGCCGTTGTCTGTGCTGCCATTCTCAGTTTGCTGGCAGGGCTGTGGGGGCTGGATAAAGCCTTCCCACTGGCGCTGCCAGATCAGCAACAGCTGTTTGCCCGGCTGGTCACCGATCGCGATGGCCAGCCGCTCAGGGCATTTGCTGATGCCCGTGGCGTCTGGCGCTACCCGGTCACAATTGAGCAAGTCAGCCCTGCCTATCTGGAGGCGCTGCTGGGCTATGAAGATCGCTGGTTCTGGTGGCACCCGGGCATCAATCCTTTGGCGCTGGCGCGGGCCAGTGTGCAAAACCTGCGCAGTGGCCGGGTAATCTCCGGCGGCTCGACGCTCTCTATGCAGGTGGCGCGTATTCTGCACCCACACCGGCGCACCCTCGCGGGCAAGCTGCAACAGCTGCTGCGCACTCTGCAGCTGGAATGGCAGCTCAGTAAATCCGACATCCTCACCCTCTATCTGAACCTGGCACCCTTTGGCGGCACCGTGGAAGGGGTGCAGGCGGCCAGTTACAGTTATTTGAATAAATCCGCCAGCGGCCTGACGGACGCTGAAGCGGTCTTGCTGGCGGTGCTGCCCCAGGCCCCCAGCCGACTGCGACCGGATCGCTACCCTGAGCGGGCGCAACGGGCGCGGGACAAGGTGCTCAACCGGCTGGCAATACTGCAGATCTGGCCTGCGCAGCGGGTGGCTGAAGCGCGTCAGGAGGGTGTCTATGGTCGTGCGCCCAGCCCGCCGCGTGATGCGCCGTTGCTGGCCCGCCGACTGGTGCAGCAATGGCCGGAGCAGCGGTTGATTCAGACCACCCTGGACGGTGCCCTGCAGCGTCAGTTTGCCAGCCGTGTACGTGATTACAGTCGTACGTTGCCGGTGGCCAGTTCGGCTGCTGTGCTGCTGATCGATAACCGTGATGGCACGGTGCTCAGTTATGTGGGCAGCGCTGATTTTCAGGATGCCCGCCGTTTTGGTCATGTTGATATGGTGCAGGCGCAGCGCTCGCCAGGGTCTACCCTCAAGCCGTTTCTGTATGGTATGGCACTGGACGCAGGGCTGATTCATTCCGCCTCTTTGTTAAGCGATACGCCGCGTTTTGGTCTGGCTTATCAGCCGGGTAACTTCAGTGGTGGTTTCAGTGGCCCGGTGCGGGCTGACCAGGCGTTGCGCCGTTCATTGAACATTCCGGCGGTCAACCTGCTGGAGCATCTTGGCGTGCATCAGTTCAGTGCCCGGCTGAGTAATGCGGGCATGGCGCTGAAAATTCCGGGTGGGCGGGCCAGTGCCGCGCTGGTACTGGGTGGCGGCGGGCTGTCGCTGGCGCAGCTGGTGGCGGGTTACCGGGCACTGGCGGGCAGCGGGCAGGTTTTACCACTGCGTTACAGTCAGTCCGATATTTTGTCGGATACACACAAACAGGGACGTTATCTGCTCAGCCCAGGCGCGGCCAGCCTGGTGCATCAGATGCTGCAGCCGCCCCCCGCGCGGGGCAGTCAGCTCAGCCGCCTGAAGCCGCCTGCGATGGTCTGGAAAACGGGCACCAGCTATGGCTTTCGTGATAGCTGGGCGGTAGGAGTGAGCCAGCAGTACAGCCTGGGGGTCTGGGTGGGCAGGCCGGATGGCACACCGCTACCCGGTTTCTATGGCCGTAACACCGCCGTGCCTTTGCTGCGCCAGCTCAGTGCGCTGTTGCCAGGCCAGACGGCCCCTCCGCTTCCTGATAGCGTTTCACGCGTCACCATCTGCTGGCCCAGCGGCTTGCGCCTGCAGCCGGGCCAGCCGTGTGCCCAGCCACAACAGGCGCTACTGCTGAACGACACCGCACCGCCGACGCTGATCAGCCCGGACGCACCACTAGGCACCCGCCTGCAGCTGGACTACTGGCTCAATCCGCAGGGCGAACGTGTTGTGCCGGGTTGTGCACAGGGCCTGTTTAGCCGAAAACGACTCTGGCGCTGGCCGCTGGCGCTGGAGCCCTGGTTACCTGCCGATCAGCGCCGAACCCAGTTAACCCCTGGCTGGGCTGCTGGCTGCAAAGCGCAGCAGCAGAGCGTCACCACCGCACCGTTACGCATTGTCGGACTGGAAGACGGCACCCGCCTGCGCCAAGCCCCAGGCAGTCACCAGCCGCCTATGTTGCAGCTCAACAGTGAAGGGGGGCAGGGTTTGCGACACTGGTATCTCAATGGCCAGCGCATCGCTAGCGTGAAAGCCGGGCAGCTGACTCAGTGGCCGTTCAGCCATCGGGGGAAAGCAGAAGTGCTGGTGATTGATGAGAGCGGCCAGCTGGACAGGGTGCAGGTGTGGGGGGCGTCGTTTCCAGCAATATCTACCGTCCCTTGATAGGTTTTCCATTGTTCTATATCAATGCTCACTTTTCGACTTAAGCACAATATCTTGTGCCTTAAAGGGCAGGGTGGCTCTACATGTAGTGGTTGGTGCTGTTCTGGCAGCACTGTTCGATCGCTATGGGTGTGATATCCGAGGCAAGGGCTGGGCCTCTGCTGTGTAGCGCATGTTACGCACGATCACACATCAGGTTGATGTAGTGAAGCAGGATGTAGGCAATGATTCAGACAGTACTCAAGCGTGACGGCAGTCATGCCGATTTTGATGTGCGGCGTATTGAACAGGCGGTCGCGGCAGCTGCCACGGCGGCAGGGTTTTGTCACCGTAAGCTGGTGCCAGAGGTGGTGGCGCATGTCCACCAGCAGCTGACGGTAGACTGGAGTGACGGACGGCAAATCGAGCTGCTGGACAATGGCCTTACACCACAACAGATAGTCCGGCCGGATGGCCTGGTCAGTATCGAGTACATTCAGCAGCAGGTGGAAAATGGGCTGATGCAGCACAACCCTGCCATTGCCCGTTGTTATATTGAATACCGCTATGAACGTGACCTGGCCCGAGACAAGGGCAGTCAGTTGAGCCGGGCGATCAGTGGCCTGGTTGAGCAAAGTAATGCGGACCTTCTGAATGAGAATGCCAATAAAGATGCCCAGGTAATACCGACTCAGCGGGATCTTCTGGCAGGGATTGTCGCCAGTCATTATGCCCGCCAGTACCTGCTGCCCCGCGAGGTGGTACAAGCCCATGAAGCGGGCGAAATACACTACCATGATCTCGACTACGCGCCATTTTTCCCGATGTTCAATTGTATGCTGGTGGATCTGGGCAATATGCTGAGCCAGGGCTTTCGCATGGGGAATGCGGAAATTGAAACGCCAAAGTCGATCAGCACGGCGACGGCGGTGACCGCGCAGATTATTGCTCAGGTTGCCAGTCATATTTATGGTGGCACGACGATCAATCGAATTGATGAGGTGCTCGCACCTTATGTGATGTGCAGTTATGACAAGCACCGGGCGGTCGCACAGCAATGGCAGATTGGTGATGTCGAGGCGTATGCCCGGGCGCTGACGGAAAAAGAATGCTTCGATGCGTTTCAGTCGCTGGAGTATGAGGTAAACACCCTGCATACCGCCAATGGTCAGACGCCGTTTGTGACCTTTGGCTTTGGCCTGGGAGCGGGCTGGGCAGAGCGGTTGATTCAGCGTTCTATTCTGCAAAACAGGCTGGCCGGGCTGGGTCGGAATCGCAAAACAGCTGTTTTCCCCAAACTGGTATTTGCCATTCGCAAGGGTGTTAACCACGCCCCGGCTGATCCGAATTACGATCTCAAGCAGCTGGCGCTGAAGTGCGCTGCCCGGCGTATGTACCCTGATATTCTTAATTATGATCAGGTGGTGCGTGTTACTGGTTCATTTAAAACCCCGATGGGCTGTCGCAGCTTTCTCAGCGACTGGTACCAGGATGGCCAGCTGGTGCACGAAGGGCGTAATAACCTGGGGGTCGTCAGTCTTAATTTACCGCGGATTGCGCTGCAAGCTGACGGTGATGAAGTGGCGTTCTATCGCATCCTCGATCAGCGGCTGGCACTGGCTCGCATGGCGCTGGATAGCCGTATAGAGCGTTTACGGGGCGTTAAAGCCCGAGTGGCCCCCATTTTGTATATGGAGGGTGCCTGCGGGGTTCGGCTACAGGCGGATGATGACATTATTCAGCTGTTTGAACAGGGCCGGGCGTCGATTTCGCTGGGGTATATCGGGGTGCATGAGGCAATGTTGGCTCTGTACGGTCAGCCGCTGGCAGGGAGTGAGGCGCTACAGGTTAAGGCCGTTGAGCTGCTGGAGTATATGCGTAAGGCCACCCAGCGCTGGAAGGCCGAAACCGGGTTTGGTTTCAGTCTCTATGGCACGCCGAGTGAAAACCTCTGCCATCGGTTCTGTAAACTGGATCGCACCCTGTTTGGGCTACGGCCTGGTATTACCGATAAAGGTTACTACACCAATAGCTTTCATCTTGATGTTGCGCATCATGTCAGCCCCTGGCAGAAAATTGATTTTGAGCAGGCGTATCCGGCGGTCAGCAGTGGTGGTTTTATCTGTTATGGCGAGTTTCCCAACATGCAGCAGAACATCGAAGCATTAGAGAATGTCTGGGATTACAGTTATTCACGGGTGCCGTATTACGGCACGAATACGCCAATCGATGAATGTTACGACTGTCGTTACCAGGGCGAATTCAGCTGTACCAGTAAAGGCTTTGTCTGTCCGGCCTGTGGTAACCGGGACCCGGCACGAGTGTCTGTGACCCGGCGAGTTTGTGGCTATCTGGGTAGTCCGGATGCACGACCCTTTAATGCAGGAAAGCAGGCAGAGGTGCAGCAGCGTGTCAAACATTTTCAGGGGCCGGGGCGGTGAATTATCAGCAGTATTTCCCGCGGGATGTTGTGAATGGCCCGGGTGTTCGCTGCACACTGTTTGTTTCGGGATGTGAGCACCGTTGCCCTGGTTGTTACAACGCCAGGACCTGGCCGCTGGCGTCGGGTGTGCCGTTTACCGAGACGATGATTGAGCAGGTCATTACCGATCTGAATGACCCGGCGATTCCTCGGCGGGGTCTGACTCTGACGGGTGGTGACCCACTGCACCCGGCGAATGTGGCGGCGGTGGAAGCGCTTGTCTGCAGGGTAAGAGCAGAGTGTCCGGGGCGGGATATATGGGCCTGGACGGGGTACGTGCTGGAGGCATTGACGCCTGCGCAATGGCGGTTGGTGGATCGACTGGATACCGTTGTGGATGGGCCTTTTATTCAGGCTCAGGCCTCGCCTGGATTGAGCTGGCGTGGCAGTGCTAATCAGCGAGTCATCAACATTCGGATGCTGGACAATGCAGAGTAAACGGAAATACGGATGCTGAGCGGTATGTATTCGGGGGGTTAGAAGAGAAGAGGCTCCATATGATATGGAGCCTCAACAGAGCTTATCTTTACTTTTTCTTACGACGCCCGCCTGCGCGGATCTGAGTGTTGGTGTTAGCCTTCACCTGAGTCTGGGTCGCTTTGTTGCGGCGTTGTGGGCCGCGGGTGCTCGCCACACGTTTACGCAAGGGATCGCGGTTGCCGACTTCAAAGCCTTCACGGCGGATGCGCTTGATGCGGTAGCCGATCAGGTGTTCGATGGCGTCCAGGGCGCGTTCTTCTTCGCGGCTGACGAAGGAGATGGCGTTACCTTTCTGGCCAGCCCGACCGGTACGGCCGATACGGTGTACGTAGTCTTCCGGCAACCAGGGCAGGTTGTAGTTCACAACATGCTCAAGCCCCTGAATATCCAGCCCGCGGGCAGCGACTTCGGTAGCAACCAGTACCTGCAATTTACCTGATTTGAAATCGGCCAGTGCGCGGCGGCGAGCGCCCTGGGCTTTGTCACCGTGGCAGACGGCACCTTTAATACCATCAATTTTCAGGTCCATCAGCAGCTCGTCAGCTTGCTGTTTGGTGCTGGTGAACACCAGGACCTGGTACCAGTTCTGTTCTTTGATCAGCTCGGCGAACAGGTCTGCTTTACGGCGTTCTTCTACCGGATACACCACATGTTCTACGGTATCGGCAGTGGCGTTCTGTTTGGCAACGCGGATTGTCTCGTGGCGCGTCAGAATCTGTTGCGCCAGCTCGTTCACGGCAGCGGAGTTAGTCGCGGAGAACAGCAGAGTCTGGCGCTTGGCAGCGGTGCCCTGCATCAGAGTCTGAACATCGGTGATGAAACCCATATCCAGCATGCGGTCAGCTTCGTCCAGCACTACAAATTCAACGTTGCCCAGGTTGATATTGCACTGAGTCACGTGTTCCAGCAGGCGGCCAGGGGTGGCGATCAGAATATCGATACCGGCGGCCATTTTTTTGGCCTGGCCCTGGGTGTTGGTACCACCGAAGGCGGCGACGATGCTCAGATCAAGGAACTGGGCGTATTCTTTTATGCTCTCGGCCAGCTGTTCCGCCAGTTCGCGGGTGGGTGTCAGGATCAGGGCGCGGGCGCTGCCTGGCTGGGTCGGTTTTGGATCGTCGATCATGCGCTGCAGGATCGGCACAGAAAAGGCGGCGGTTTTACCGGTGCCGGTCTGGGCGTTGGCCAGCAGGTCTTTGCCGCGTCGTGCAGGCACGATCGCCTGCTGCTGAATCGGTGTCATCTGACGATAACCACAGGCTTCCAGCGCGCGCAGTAGATCAGGTGCCAGGTCCAGGGATGAAAACTTCATTCAATCGTTCCTCAATGGGTATCGTCAGTCGTGCACAGAATTATGGCGGCGAATTATACGCTAAATAGAACTTTTGGGTGAAATGCCTCAGCCGATTCGGCGCGCGGAAAGTTAAATTTTGTCGATTTTTATGGATTTAAACAGCTGTTTTTGACAGGTGTCACTGGCCCGGCAGGGAAAAGTTGCATTCCTGCACGTGGATGCTAGGTTGGTGGGCGGTAAAATTATTGCGCCTAATAACAATAAGTACTCGTAAGGGAAGCACGATGTCCGTTGATACTATTTTCAAAGTAGCGCTCCACCCATTTGTGAATGAGTCCATCGCCAGCCTCAAAAGTATGACCAGCCTTGAGGGTTCTGCCGGTGAGCCGTTTATGGATGAGGTGGATCAGTTTCGATTCAAAGGCTATGCCGTCTGTTCTGATATGAAGGGCAGTCTGGATGGTGTAGTGCTGATGCATCACTACTCTGAAACGGCTGTGGCGATTGGTAACGAGGTGTGCAGCTACATGCTGGGTGAAACGTTTGCCCATGAAGAAGTGAATGAGGAGCTGAGCAAGGCGTTGTCAGAATGGGGTAATACCATCGTCGGGCGGGCGACCGATTTTCTCAGCAAGCATAATCTGGGCTTTGATTTTTCTGCGCCCTATTGTGCGATGACGCTGGAAGATATGGATAAATACCTGGTCGGTGTGAAACAGATTGTGACAGTGCCGATCTTTATTGAAGGCGTTGGGCGTTACTACTTCAATTTGCTGGTGCGGGATGTGAAATACGATGCCGAGGCAAAAGGCGCGCCCGCAGCCGAGACACGTCAGGCGCCCACCGTTGCTATTGAAAATACCCATCAGACGCGGCTGTCATTTGAAAGCACCATTTTGCTGGTGGACGACAGCTCACTGATCCGCAAAGCGATCCGGCGGTTCCTGAATGAACTGGGCTACGGCACCATTATTGAGGCCAGTGACGGTACCGAGGCGGTAGAGATTGTTGCTGAACAGGCGATCGATTTTGTCTTTATGGATGTGGTGATGGATCAGATGAACGGTGATGAGGCGCTGGCTAAGATTCGTCAGATCAAGCCGGAGCTGCCCGTTGTAATGCTGTCCTCAGTGACTGACTATGAGATGGTTGCCACCTGTAAAGAGCTGGGGATTTCCGGTTTTATCTTCAAGCCGCTAAACAAAGATAATGGTCCTGAGATGCTGCAACGGCACCTTAAAGTCTGATTATTGAAGGCGTGTCCCGGTGCCTCTGTGGTCAGCCGGGGCAAGGTGTCTGCTGCAAGGCGGGCACCAGTAATTCAGTTATTAAGGGCATTTATGCCATCTTTCTTGCATGTTGAATGAATGTCCGTTAAAAAGATCAGCAATGCTTACGCTGCCTGTATTCATGCTTAACTGTGGTTTTTGATACCTGTTTCCCTGTCGGGTTATGGCGTAATTATCGTTACAGTTAATGTATACAGTAACCTGCGTGATTGTTGTCTACGGGCTGTGCTGATTGGCCTGATATCGAACGGTGCCTGGTTGCCGTCCTGAATCTGTTATTTGCTGGATTGCCCTGTGCCTATCTCTAACGCCCCGCCTAAAGAGCGTTTCCTTCCTTTGCTGATTGTTGCCATTCCTGTGCTCAGTGTATTGCTGGTGGCGCTGCTGGTCAGTTATATCTTTGTGACCCATCAACATGAAACCATGCAGCTGGAAGCTGAAGTCGTGGAGAACGCGGTGCTGGAGCAGAGTCGGGATAATATTCGCCGTGAGGTGAGTCAGGTTATCCGTCACCTGGCCTCCAGCCATGCTGATGCAGAGCAGATGATGCGGCGGGCGCTACGTGAGCGAACACAGTCGGCCAAAATGGCCATTGAAAAGCTGCATGAACAGTATCGGGGTAAGGTGCGCTGGGAGACGCTGGATCAGCTGGTGAAGATAAACCTGGCCAGCTTCAGTTTTGACCAGGGCGACAGTTTTTATGAGTTGTACCGTTTGCCCACTGGTAATGGGGTGCTGAAGCCAATGCTGGTATCTCCCGAGTCAGTGCTGGAAATTTCAACAGCAGCGGGTGCGTTGCTGGAGCCGTTGTCAGGACAACAGAGCGGTTTTGTACAGCTGGCGGGCTATGTCGGTGGCAGTGATGCGCTGTTGTATGTAACTCGGCTGAATGAACAGGGGCTGGTGCTGGCGGCCGTGCAGCGGCTGGATCGTTTCGAAGCGCGTCTGAAGCAGCAGTTGTTGCAGCGCCTGAGTGAGTTTCGCTATGGGAATGATGGCTACCTGTTTGTTTATGATGCAGATGGTAATTACCTGATGAACCCGGTGGATACGGCGCTGGTGGGGCGCTCTGTCTGTATGTTGCGAAATACAGAGGATCAGGCGCTTAAAGATAGTTTTATTCAGGCTGGGCATACTCCCGACGGGCGTTTTGTTGAGTATCGCTGGCATCGTCCTGAAAGTGAGGCACTGGAAGACAAGATCAGCTTTGCTCGCCCCTATGCCCGCTGGGGATGGGTGGTGGCGACAGGGGTGTATGTCGAAGATGCTGTGCGTGCCGCTGAGGCCGAACAGCTGGCGCTGCGTCAGCGGGCGGATGCTGGTATCAGGCGGGCGTTATTGGCCGTTGGCGTGTTTGTATTGGTGATTTTTGCTGGCACGCTGTTAGTGGCACGCTACACCTCGCGTTTGTTGCAGCGTTATCAGCGCCGGATGCGGCGTCAAAACCTTGAACTGAACGAATGGAATAGCCGGCTGGAAGAGGGCATTGCTCAGCGTACTCAGCAGCTGGAAGCAAAAAACACTGAGCTGAGGCGGTTGTCCAATACCGATGCGTTAACCGGGCTGAGTAACCGGCTGCGGCTGGATCAGTTCTTTGAGCGCGTACTGGGGGTTGCTCGGCGTTACGGGCGACCGTTCTCGGTGGTGTTGATGGACCTGGACCACTTTAAACGGATTAATGATACCTGGGGCCACCCGACGGGTGATGAGGTACTGATTAAAATTGGTGAGTTACTGCGTAAGGCGGTGCGCGAGGTCGATATTGCGGGGCGCTGGGGCGGTGAAGAGTTTGTGGTGATATTGCCCGAAACTACCGCAAAGCAGGCCTGTCTCGTTGCTGATAAGTTACGCATTGAGGTGCTTGAGCTGGATGTATTGCCTGTTACCGAGCTGAGTAGCAGCTTCGGGGTGGCCGAATACCAGGCGGATGATAGTATCGAAAAATTGATCGGTCGGGCGGATGCAGCGTTATATCGAGCCAAGGAAAAAGGGCGTAACCGGGTTGAATCGAGCTGACAGGGCTTGGTGCGCACCAGATACGAGACCAAAAAATACATATTCGAGAATCATACAAAATACATATCGTGTATTTTCTAAAGGCTTTTGAAAGAGTCGTGCAGTATGGGTCTGATATGAAGTGCTACCCGGGCAATGCTGAGCGATTCAGTCACTGACCGGGTGCTGCGCGCCTGATGTCAGGCGTTACGCAGTGTTTCCAGCAGGCTTTGCTTACCGGCAGGGTCTTTCACCGTAATCAGCTCACCTTCTTTCGGGAATAGCTTGTCGCGCAGGCGGGACAGCCAGAAGCGCAGCGCTGCAACCTGCTGCATGGCGGCCAGGTTTTGCAGTTCTTCTTCGTTTAGCGGACGTGTAGCCTGGTAGGCGGCCAGCAGGGCGTCGGCTTTGTCCTGATCGTACTTTCCGGCCTCTTCGTCGTAGCACCAGGCGTTCAGCGTAACGCACAGATCGTAGAGGTAGGGTGCGCTGCAGGCGTGGTAGAAGTCGATAAAGCCAGACAGGCTCTCGCCATCAAACAGGGCGTTGTCCGGGAATAAATCGGCGTGTACCGGGCCGGTTGGCAGGTTAGTCCAGGGGATGTTGCCGGCGTCCATCAGCGCGTGCTGGAGCAGGTCTTTCTGGCTGGCGTCCAGCTTTTCCAAAATAGGGGCGGCTGTTTCGGTGCACCATTGGTGCAGATGCGTGTACTGGTCGGCAGGTAGCTCGCTCGCCAGCTGGTGGGCATGGGCCTGGGCGGCGCCGATGCTTTTGCATTGGCCTGGCGTCGGGATGTCCAGTGGGCCGCCTGCCAGACGATTCATCAAGACGGCAGGGCGGTCATTGAGTTCGCCGAACAGTTCGCCGGTGTTCAGGTGTACGGGCTGAGCGCATTCCATGCCGCGGCTGGCAAGGTGATCGACAAAGCCGAGAATAAAGGGAAGCTTTTCAACGCCAACGGACTCCACCAGGGTGAGTACAAACTCGCCCTTGCTGGTTGTGACGAAGTAGTTGGTGTTCTCTACACCGGCCTCAATACCGCGAAAACTCTGCAGTGTGCCAACGTTATAGAGGGAGAGGTAGGTTTCCAGCTGCTCGTGGGAAACCACTGTGTAGATAGACATAGTCTTGCGTGTCCTCAGCCAGACTACAGTACTTGTGCAGGCTGGCACTGATATCAGAGGGAGTCGATGCTGGATGCGTTGCAGGGCATCCAGCCCGACGGTTCAGGTATTGCTGGTTATTCTTTTTCGGGGCTGAACTGTTCAACAGTGCTGTGGCTGGCCTGAATGTCAGCATGGTAGGACGAGCGTACCATTGGGCCGCTGGCAACGTTTTCGAAGCCCAGTTCATAGCCCAGTTCTTCGTAACGCTTGAACTGAGCCGGTGTTACGTATTCTTCTACCGCAAGGTGGTGCTTGGTCGGCTGCAGGTACTGGCCGATGGTGAGCATACCAACGTCCTGTGCCCGCAAATCTTTCATCACCTGAACCATCTCTTCTTCGGTTTCACCCAGACCAACCATCAGGCCGGACTTGGTGGTGACCTGAGGATGCATCTCTTTATAGCGACGCAGCAGGTTCAGGGAGTTTTCGTAGCTGGCGCCCGGGCGCACGCGGTCGTACATGCGTGGCACGGTTTCCATATTATGGTTTAGAACATCGGGGGTATGTTCTTTCAGGTTTTCCAGTGCAAGGTCAAGTTTGCCGCGGAAGTCTGGAACCAGAATTTCTACCTTGGTGTCGGGGTTCATTTTCCGGGTTTCACGGACAACCTGAGTAAAGTGGTCTGCGCCACCGTCTCGCAGGTCATCGCGGTCAACCGAAGTGACGACCACGTAACGCAGACCAAGATCGCGGGTGCTCTCTGCTACATGCAAAGGCTCTTCTGCGTCCAGGTGCATTGGCTTGCCGTGGGCAACATCACAGAACGGACAGCGACGGGTGCAGATAGCGCCCATCACCATAAAGGTAGCCGTACGTTTGCTGAAGCACTCGCCCAGGTTGGGGCAGGAGGCTTCTTCGCAGACGGTGTGTAATTTGGTGCTGCGCAGCTGCTTTTTCACGTTGGCAACGGTTTTGGCATTGGTGCGCGCGTCGATGCGAATCCACTCCGGTTTTCTGAGGCGTGGGCGCTCCGGGTCCGGCTTCTGTTTGAGCCGTGACATTTTCGATTCGCCTTTGAGTTCAGTTAACGGGATAAGCTCCATAAGGGTCTCCAGTGTGCAGGGGAGTGGATCATAAACAATCAGCCAGCGCGGGCGCTGGCTGATACTGACTGAAAATTACAACTTAGGGTGTAATTTTCAGCCGCGATAGTAACGCTGTTCGATGAACGGTGCACGCGCAACTTTCATCAGCAGCTTTTTACCGCGTACTTCTGCAAATACTTCAGTGTCCAGCGTGCTGTATTCGGTTGTTACATAACCCAGTGCAACAGGCTTACCGATAGTAGGGCCAAAGCTGCCGGAGGTTACCATGCCGATTTTTTCGCCATCAGCGTTGAACAGTTCGGCGCCTTCGCGGATCGGTGCGCGGCCTTCGCCCAGCAGTCCTACACGTTTGCGGGTGTAGTCTTTGTTGGCGATCTGAGCGTAGATTTTATCTGCGCCAGGGAAGCCGCCGGCACGTTCGCCATCTGCGCGACGTACCTTGGAGATTGCCCACAGCAGGCTGCCTTCTACCGGTGTTGTTGTGGTGTCGATATCGTGGCCGTACAGGCACAGGCCGGACTCCAGGCGCAGGGAGTCACGTGCACCCAGGCCAATGGCTTCAATTTCTGGCTGTTCCAGGAACAGTTTAACCAGACGAACCGTGTCGGCAGCCGGGATGGAGATTTCGTAGCCATCTTCACCGGTGTAGCCGGAGCGGGAGATCAGGCAGTCAACACCGTCGATCTGCATTTCACGGGAATCCATGAACACCATGTCGTTCACGGCAGGCTGGATGCGGGCCAGGGCTTCTGCTGTTTTAGGGCCCTGGATAGCGATCAGTGCACGATCGTCCAGTACTTCAACTTCAACGTCGTCGCCCAGGTTGGCACGCATGTGTGCGATGTCCTGCTCTTTACAGGCCGCGTTAACAACAACGTAGATCCAGTCGCCAAAGTTGGCAACCATCAGGTCATCCGTGATGCCGCCGTCGTCGTTGGTGAAAACAGCGTAACGCTGTTTGCCAGCCGGCAGGTCGATGATGTCGACAGGCACCAGGGTTTCCAGTGCTGCAGCAGCGTTAGCACCGCGCAGGCGAACCTGACCCATATGAGAAACATCAAACAGGCCAGCTGCATCGCGGGTGTGCAGGTGTTCTTTCTTAACACCCAGCGGGTACTGAACAGGCATCTCGTAGCCAGCGAACGGTACCATTTTGCCGCCCATTTCTACGTGAAGATCAAACAGTGGTGTTTTCAGCAGAGTATCTGACATCTTGTTGTTTCTCTTTTCAGTGTTGTTATTAAGTTGAATCAGGCCCTGCCCGGGTGATTGAGTGTGCAACCACCCTGGCAGCAACAGAGACGCCGATCGCAGCGCTGCGTTGAGGCAGGGAACCCTGAAAACGTTTACCCCCGACGCTTTCTATAAGGGTAGATGTCGCTGACTTATAAATGTATCTGGAGGATGTCAGTTAACCTGCGTTTATTGGCGCGGTTTCGAATCTACCTTTAGAGAGCGTGTTTCGTATAGGAAACAAAATTAGAGGATGGGGAAACTTTATGCAACCTGTAATTTTGTTTTTTTGCTGTGTGGTCTGTCGTACGAGGCTGTTGAGTTGTCTGCAGCGCCCGCAGGGCGGGCGGCGGAAGATTGATGTGCGATCAGGCGGTAACCCACAGGACCACGGCATCGGCTTCGCTGGTTGATACCAGGGCGTGGCCCATATCGCAATCATAGTAGGCGGAGTCGCCTTCGTTCAGTTCGACTGGCTCGTAAAACTCGGTATAGAACAGCAATGAACCGCTCAGTACATAAAGAAATTCTTCGCCGTCGTGGCGTACCCAGTCGCCGTATTCGTCGAAACTGCGTGCGCGCACGCTGGTGCGGTACGGGAGCATCTTTTTACGGCTAAGCTGGTAAGAGAGCAGTTCGTGTTCGTAAGTGGGCGTAGGGTGCGGCTTGCCTTCGCCTGCGCGGGTTATGTCACGGCGGCCGGACGCCTGATTACGTTGGTTGTCGGGCTGCTCAAACAGCTGAGGGATGTTGATGCCCAGCCCCTGTACCAGCTTCTGCACCGCAACAAAGGTGGGTGAGATCTGTTCGTTCTCTATTTTAGACAGGGTGGAGCGGGCCAGGCCGGTCAGCTTGCTGGCTTCTTCCAGGGTCAGGTTCTGGCTCAGGCGGATTTCGCGAACACGTTTACCCAGCTCCATGGGCGACAATGTTGTCTCTGCCCGTGTCAATGACATCTGGGGGTTGCTGTTCTGTTCATCCACCATCAGTGGGGATATATCGGCCATTGTGTTCTCCGGGTGCTGCCTCGTGAATGGAGGGGGCAGCGTTCTCTGTATATATGCGTTTTATGGGTGTCTGGCTAACAGTATATGTTTCCCGGAACAGAAAACGAAGTTTCCTATAGGAAATATTTGTTGCTCAAATGGAAATCTGTTGCTAGTCTGCATCTCAAGTTGATTCGGACCAGCGCGAAACAGGGTTCAGATGCATCCTTTAAATAGTGATGTTTCCGCCCCCTTGTCATACGGCTGCGAGGTGCAGCCTGGCGAGAATGATAATAATAATGTTGGAGGCTTCAGGTAATGCTTTTAAGTATCTTTGATCTGTTCAAAATCGGTATCGGTCCATCCAGTTCCCACACCGTGGGGCCGATGGTAGCGTCTAATCGATTTCTGGCGGAGCTGAAAGACACAGCGAAGTTTGAAAGCACGACGGCTGTCAAAGTCAGTCTCTATGGCTCGCTGGCCATGACCGGTGAAGGTCACGCAACCGATATCGCGACGATGGTTGGTCTGATGGGCGAAGCGCCTGACTCGATCGATCCAGACAAGGTGCCCGTTTATATTCAACAGATTCGTGAGACTAAGCAGCTGAATCTGGCGGGTGAGAAACTGATCGACTTCGATGCTGATACCCAGGTGCCATTCTGTTTTGGTGAATCGCTGCCCAAACATCCTAACGGTATGCGTTTTCAGGCGTATGACGCGGCAGGCATCATCGTATTGGACTCCATTTACTATTCTGTTGGTGGTGGCTTTGTTCTGAGTGACGAAGAAGCCAGCGCCGATGAAGCGCCGAGTGCACATACCAGCGTGCCATACCATTTTGATAATGGTAAAGAGCTGCTGGTGATGGCCAATGAACACAAAATGAGCATCGCCGATGTAGTGCTGGCCAATGAGCACTCGCATACCAGTAAAGATGACGTGCGTCGTAAGCTGATGCATATCTTCAAAGTGATGGATAACTGTATCCGTCGTGGTTGTGAGCAGACCGGTGAACTGCCGGGCGGGCTGAAAATCAAGCGCCGCGCTCATGAGATGCGCCGCGAGCTGGTTGAGCATCCGGAAAGGGCGTTGCAGGATCATTTGACGGTAATGGACTGGGTTAACCTGTTTGCCATTGCTGTCAACGAAGAAAATGCGGCCGGTGGTCGGGTGGTAACTGCGCCAACTAACGGTGCAGCCGGTGTGATCCCGGCGGTGCTGGCGTATTACGACCGTTTTGTGCCGGGCTCTAACGAAGAGGGTATCTGTACCTTCCTGGCCACGGCGGCAGCCATTGGTATGTTATATAAGCGCAACGCCTCGATTTCGGCAGCCGAAGTGGGCTGTCAGGGTGAAATCGGTGTTGCCTGTTCCATGGCCGCTGGTGCGCTGTGTGCGGCGCTGGGTGGTACCAATGAGCAGATCGAAAACGCTGCTGAAATTGGTATGGAACACAACCTGGGCCTGACCTGTGACCCGATCAACGGGCTGGTACAGGTGCCATGTATCGAACGAAATACGATGGGCGCGGTGAAAGCGATCAACGCCTCCCGCCTGGCGCTGCGTGGCTCCGGTGAGCATCACGTATCGCTGGATTCTGTTATCGAAACCATGCGCCAGACCGGCGTCGATATGCAGGATAAGTATAAAGAAACCTCCACTGGCGGCCTGGCCGTTAACGTGGTTGCGTGCTAACACACGCATTGGCTAACCAAAACAATAAACAGTAGAGACAGACACCATGAGCAATCTGTACCCGAACAGTGAAACTGAGCAGTTTTTCAGCCAGGATCTGGCCGCTTCTGATGCCGCACTGCTGAGTGCCGTTAACGACGAATTTCGTCGTCAGGAAGACCAGATCGAGCTGATCGCTTCTGAAAACATCGTATCCAAGGCTGTAATGGAAGCCCAGGGTACTGTGCTGACTAACAAGTACGCAGAAGGTTACGCTGGCCGTCGTTACTACGGTGGTTGTGAATTTGTTGATGTTGCAGAATCTCTGGCCGTTGAACGTGCCAAAGAGCTGTTTGGCGCGCAGTACGTAAACGTACAGCCGCACTCCGGTGCCCAGGCAAACGGCGCAGTTTTCATGGCTCTGCTGCAGCCAGGTGACACTATCCTGGGCATGTCCCTGGATGCCGGTGGTCACCTGACGCACGGTGCTCGCCCTGCGCAGTCTGGTAAATGGTTCAACGCTGTACAGTACGGCGTATCCCCAGATACTCAGCGTATCGATTACGATGCCGTTGAAGCACTGGCGGTTGAGTGCCAGCCAAAACTGATCATTGCTGGCGGCTCTGCTATTCCACGTGAGCTCGACTTTGCTCGCTTCCGTGAGATCGCTGACAAAGTTGGCGCTTACCTGATGGTCGATATGGCGCACATCGCTGGCCTGGTTGCTACCGGCGTTCACCCAAGTCCGCTGCCACATGCGCATATCTGTACCACTACGACGCATAAAACACTGCGTGGCCCACGTGGCGGCATGGTGCTGTCTAACGATCTGGATCTGGGCAAGAAGATCAATTCTGCTGTCTTCCCTGGTCTGCAGGGTGGTCCACTGATGCACGTGATCGCTGCTAAAGCGGTTGCATTCGGTGAAGCGCTGCGTCCTGAATTTAAAGGTTACATTGAGCGTGTTGTTGCGAACGCTCAGGTGCTGGCTGCGACGCTGATTGAGCGTGGCTGTGACATCGTTACTGGCGGTACTGATACCCACCTGATGCTGGTTGACCTGCGCCCTAAGGGCTTGAAAGGTAACGTAACCGAAGAAGCGCTGGAGCGTGCAGGTATCACCTGTAACAAGAACGGCATCCCGTTCGATCCAGAAAAGCCAATGGTAACGTCCGGTATCCGTCTGGGTGCGCCTGCTGGCACAACCCGTGGTTTCGGTATTGAAGAGTTCCGTCTGATTGGTAACCTGATCGGTGACGTGCTGGATGGCCTGGCGGCTAACCCAGACGACAACAGCAAGGTTGAAGCAGAAGTTCATGCGAAAGTTGCAGAACTGTGCAAAAAATTCCCGCTGTACCGTTAATATAGACACCGGCGCCTGTCTGACAGGCGCTGGTTATACGCTTTAAAGTGATGAAGCTGTTTATCAGGTCTTACGGTTTCATCGCTGTGTAACCTCATAATAATTTTTGATTTTAAGAGAGTAACGATAATGAGCAACGTACCGTCTAACCTGAAGTTTGCTGAGTCTCACGAATGGATTCTGGATAACGGTGACGGCACCGTGACTGTGGGGATCTCTGATCACGCGCAGGAACTGCTGGGCGACGTAGTATTCGTTGAGCTGCCAGAAGTGGGCCGCGAAGTAGAGAAGGGCGAAGAGTTCTCTCTGGTTGAGTCCGTTAAAGCAGCATCCGACATTTACTCACCGATCTCTGGTGAAGTTGTTGCTGTAAACGAAGCGCTGGAAGATGCGCCAGAAACTGTTAACGAAGCACCATTTGGAGAGGGCTGGATCGCCAAGATCAAGCTGTCTGATGCGGCTGAAGTTGACGCACTGATGGGCGCTGAAGCGTACCAGCAGAAAGTTGCCGAAGAAGCTTGATTGTAGAGTGGCATCACGAATAGGTGTGATGCTTCTCTGATTGTCCTCCAATCAATCTTCTACACCGCCAGCTGCTTCGGCAGCCAGTGGTGGCAAAGCGGGGAAGGAGTGCAGGCCCGACCCGCAACCCTGTGCCTGCCGGGCTCTTTGAGTCCGGCAGTGTACAACCAGGGTTTACACTAATTCAGCCGTACTGCAGTGGCAGTCGTGTTCTGGGCAAACGGCGTTATAAGCCGGCCATCCTCACAGAGCACTCGATAGCCTTCAGGCTGCGGTACAGGCAATTTACAGGTTAGAAAACTATGGCTGTTGAAACTCGCGCACTGAGTGAACTGGAAAACCATGCTGAATTCACCCGTCGTCACGTAAGTGCCGACGCGGCTGAACAGCAGGCAATGTTGCAGGAGCTGGGCGTTGATTCCCTGGATGCTCTGATTGAGCAGACCGTACCGGATTCAATCCGCCTGGATGATGCGCTGGATATGGCTGAAGGTGTTTCCGAGCGCGCTGCGCTGGAAGAACTGAAAGCACTGGCGTCCCTGAACAAGGTTAACAAGTCCTACATTGGTATGGGCTACTACAACACTCTGGTTCCTAACGTTATCCTGCGTAACGTGATGGAAAATCCAGGTTGGTACACAGCGTACACGCCGTACCAGCCAGAGATTGCTCAGGGCCGTCTGGAATCACTGCTGAACTTCCAGCAGATGGTAATGGACCTGACCGGTATGGATCTGGCGAACGCCTCCCTGCTGGACGAAGCGACCGCAGCAGCGGAAGCAATGACCCTGTGTAAGCGTTCTAACCGTAAAAAGAGCAACAGCTTCTTTGTTGCATCTGATGTGCATCCGCAGACGCTGGATGTGATCAAAACCCGTGCTGAATACTTCGGTTACGACATCGTTGTTGATGATGCCGATAAACTGGATCAGTACGATGTGTTTGGTGCGCAGCTGCAGTACCCGGGTACCACCGGTGAAATCTGTGACCTGCCAGCACTGATCGCCAAAGCTAAAGACCAGAAAGCAATGGTATCTGTTGCTACTGATCTGCTGGCGCTGATGGTACTGAAATCACCTGGCGAGCTGGGTGCTGACGTTGTTCTGGGTTCTGCTCAGCGCTTCGGCGTACCGATGGGCTTTGGTGGCCCGCACGCTGCTTTCTTCGCTGCCAGTGAAAAACTGAAGCGTTCTGTTCCTGGCCGTATTATCGGTGTTTCTGTGGATGCCAGTGGCAACCAGGCACTGCGTATGGCGATGCAGACGCGTGAGCAGCATATCCGTCGTGAAAAAGCGACCTCTAACATCTGTACTGCGCAGGCGCTGCTGGCCAACATGGCTGCCTTCTACGCGGTATACCACGGCCCTCAGGGGCTGAAAGATATCGCTGAGCGTACCCACCGTCTGACCGCCATTCTGGCGAAAGGTCTGGCTGAGAAGGGCGTTCAGGTTACCGATACTTACTTCGATACACTGACAATTACGTCTGACGACGCTGCTGCAATCAATACACGTGCACTGGCGGCAGGTTGCAACCTGCGCAGCACTGATGCGGGCAAGCTGGGTGTGTCTTTCGATGAGACCACCACGGCTGCTGACGTTGCACAGCTGTTTGATGTGGTGTTGGGTGACGGCCATGGTCTGAATGTTGCGGCAATCGATGCGCGCATCGTTGCAGGCGAAGCGACCGGTATTGCGGCAGATCAGCGTCGTGAAGATGCGGTCCTGACCCATCCGACGTTTAACAGCTACCACGCTGAAACCGATATGCTGCGTTACATGAAGCGTCTGGAGAACAAGGATTACTCCCTGGTTCACGGCATGATCCCGCTGGGTTCCTGCACCATGAAGCTGAATGCAACCGCAGAGATGATCCCGGTTACCTGGCCTGAATTCTCGACCATGCACCCGTTTGCACCGGCCGATCAGACGACAGGTTACCTGGCGATGCTGAACTCGCTGGAAGACCAGCTGGTTGAAATCACCGGTTACGACAAAGTTTCCCTGCAGCCTAACTCCGGTGCTTCCGGTGAATATGCTGGCCTGCTGGCGATCCGTAAGTACCAGGAGTCTATCGGTGAAGGTCACCGTAACGTTTGTCTGATCCCATCCTCTGCGCACGGTACTAACCCTGCGTCTGCAGCGATGATGGATATGAAGATCATCGTAACGGCCTGTGATGAGAACGGTAACGTTGATGTCGCTGATCTGGCTGAAAAAGCTGAGCAGCATGCAGAAAACCTGTCCTGCCTAATGATCACATACCCGTCTACGCATGGTATCTACGAAGAAGATATCGTTGAGATCTGCCAGATCATCCACAAGTGTGGCGGTCAGGTTTACATGGACGGTGCGAACATGAACGCTCAGGTTGGCATCTCCAAGCCAGGCCTGATCGGTTCTGACGTATCCCACCTGAACCTGCACAAAACCTTTGCTATCCCACACGGTGGCGGTGGTCCTGGTATGGGTCCTATCGGTGTTAAGAGTCATCTGGCACCGTTCCTCGCCAGCCACAAGGTGACACCCGTTGAAGGTCTGAACCCGGAGAACGGTGCGGTTGCTGCAACGCCTTACGGCTCTGCATCTATCCTGCCGATCACCTGGATGTACAACCGTATGCTGGGTAAAAACGGCCTTAAGCACTCCACACAGAATGCCATTCTGGGTGCGAACTACCTGGCAGAGAAGCTGGGCGAACACTTCCCGATTCTGTATCGCGGTCGTAATAACAAGGTTGCCCATGAGTGCATCGTTGATATTCGCCCGATTAAAGAAGAGACCGGTGTTTCTGAAGAAGATATCGCCAAGCGTCTGATGGACTACGGTTTCCACGCGCCGACCATGTCGTTCCCGGTTGCGGGCACGCTGATGATCGAGCCGACTGAGTCTGAGTCTAAAGCAGAGCTGGATCGCTTCATTGATGCGATGGTTAAAATCCGTGGCGAGATCGACCGTGTTCACAACGGTTCTTTGCCTGCTGATAACAACCCGCTGTGTCGTGCACCACACACCCAGGCAGATGTGATCGGTGAATGGGATCGTCCATACACCCGTGAAGAGGCGGCATTCCCGTCTGAGTCGGCCCGTACTGCGAAGTTCTGGCCTGCGGTTAACCGTGTCGACAACGTCTACGGTGATCGTAACTTCATCTGCTCCTGCCCAGGCATCGACGCTTACCGCGACGAAGACTGAGGCAACCAGGCCGTGTTAGCGGCCTGTACAGCGCCTGCGTCAGGCGGGCGCTGATCTACTGTTTAGTGGTGGTTTCTCCCCTCATGTGTAAGCCACCACACCCTTATTCGCGCCTGCGCGGATACTGTGTCAGTTACTGGCACAACCTGTAAAAGCAAATATGGTTTTAAGCGCTTGCCTGGCTGGGTAGGCGCTTTTTTTTGTGCTGAAGAAAACCCTGTGAAGGGGCTGTCTAGCAGCGAGTTTCGTACCAGATTACCCGGCCGATGATTTTGATATTCTGAAATTCGTCTGAGTGCAGGGTGTGTGTTTGATAAGTGGGGTTATCGCTAAGTACTAGCAGTGTGTTGCTCGGGGTGGGTTGTAGCCGTCTGATACTGAGCTGGCCCATCATCTCAAGCAGGTATATACCTTCCATAGCCCTGTTTTGCTCTATATCGATCAGAGTGAGGGTGCCAGTCTGAAGGGTTGGGTGCATGGCATCACTGTTCTGGGCGTACGTTTTTAGCTGTGCTGGTGCACCGGCAAGGTCGGACAGATATTGCGGGTCAAAGGATATTTTCTGGCAGGGCTCTCCTGTGATGGCTGTGAGCCCGGTGAAAGTAGTCGTTTGTTCTGCAGGCTCGCCTTCTCCAGCGGCTAACCATCCAGCGCTCACACCTCCCGCTGCAGCCATGGCGACAACGCGGTCAACGGGTGGAACAGATTGGTTTCGGATATAGCGGCTCAGTGTTGACTGAGGGATATTGGCTGCATCCTGCAGGCAGCGTGCGCCTGTTTTACTCTGTATATGCGCAATGCGCTCGCCTAGCGTTTTCATATTGTATAACTCTACTTCAAGCTTGCCTGTGGATATTTACCCATTTATGGGTTAATTTGTCAAAACATAAGCCATATTTGGGTTTTTTGGTGTTTGTTACCCAGTTATGCTTCTCAGGACAGTAGTGCCCTGCAATGAATGCAGGCGATTATATAAGGAAATTGGAATGTTGATACTGACGCGTTACACAGGACAGAGCATTGTTATTGCGGACAATATTGTTGTGCGTGTTTTAAGAAATAATGGAAGTGAAGTAACGCTTGGTATTGATGCTCCGCGTGATGTGAAGATAAATCGTGAGGAAATTCAAAAGCGTATGGAGGCGGCGAGATTGGGGCTACCATCAGCTGATAAAGATGATGATATGGTAGCCTGAAATGCAGTGACTGAATGAAAGCCTTGTGGTTTTTTAGTCTTATTCGTTAGTCGAAGGGGTGCGTTTGAGTTGAAGGATATCGATCTTCGGTAGTATTGGTTTTTCCTAATGGAACGAACTAATCGAGGATCGATATGTTACCAATTTTTATGGTACTTCAGCTTGCTATCTATTTGCTTTTCCATGTATTTGAGCGTTTGTATCCCAGTCATAATCACCAGAGACCGCCTTTTTTTGGCTTGTACTGGGTTCTCCTGGGTTTTTTTGCCATTTTCTGGCTGCGTGTTACATTTCTTCTCTGGATAGAGTTTCCAGCCATTGGAATGAAGATTTTCAGTGAGTGGTGGATCGAGGGAGGAGGGTTTTATCTAGTATATTCATTCTCTAATTATTGGTTTCACCGCTTTAAACATAGTAACTCCATTGCATGGAAGTACCTACATACTTTCCACCATTCGCCTAGTCATATGGAGGCGAGAATCGCTTTCTATAGGCATCCTGTAGAGGTTGTCGCAAATTCAGTTCTATTGGTATTTTTAGGTAAAATTTTGCTCGATGTGTCAGTTGTCGCTGTTGCATTTGCTCTTTTGATTGAAGGGGGGTTGGAGGTTTTTCATCACTCCAATATTCGCCTTGATCGGCGCTTCAGGTGGGTTGGTTACATAATCCAGACGCCAGAGATGCATTTGGTGCACCATCAGAAAGGTGTGCATCGCTACAACTACGGCCCATTTTTGTGGGATGCTGTGTTTGGTACGGCCCGCTTTCCTGATGATGAGGTTCAGGCGTTAGGGTTTTGTCGGAGCAGGGATATTTTAGGGTTTCTAGTTTTTAAGCATAAGGAGTGAGGAGTGATGGGGCCAGCATTGGCGATCGAGGTTTCGCGACAAGTCGAGATCATGGAGTTAAAGGAGCGCCTCCGGCAATTTTATGACGTGATTGGTGTTCAGGAGCTTGAATCCGAACTGAGGAGTCGTATTACAGACTATCTGGCGTCCTCCTCTTTAATCAATGAGCGGCGGCGTAAAGGGAGCTATAATCTATTGTCTGAGCAGACAGATATTTCCCACACGTTTATCTGGAAGTTCCACACGAAGGAGCAGGCTATCTGTATTACCAATATGAATAAGCTGGCGAATTTCTTTGGTGTTAAATACTTCGTTGATAATTTTTAGACCTGTCAATTATTGTTGACAGTAAGCCCTGTCCGATTCATCATTTGTCAGATGAAACGGATGGGGCTTTTGTCTTTATAGATGACAGGGATGTGTAATGGAAGAACAGTCAAATCAAGTAATACAGGCGGGGGCTTTGTTGGATCACTTACAGGCTCATTTTACGCACCGTGGCGATCTTGTTTTGTCAGAATCAGAGCAGTATGGGGTTTATCTGGTTCTGGATCGCTTACGTGAGTTGCTCGGTGATGTTCCAGCAGTGTCTGAATAAGCTGTGTAGTTGTGAATGACGTCACGGTGCTGGGTTTCATATGTCTGCTTTATTTCCCCGGTACCGTACGCTTTTCTCTTCACTGTCTGGTGTGCTGAGTGCTGCCAGTGCTGCTTTTTCCCTGGAAACTGTTAAAATGCGCGCTTTCCGTCGGGCTTTGGTTCGGTGGGTGCATGCCATGTATGGTATGCAAAAAGAGGCACGTCAGATGTCTCCATGCTGCTGACATCATGTGTCAGGGGTGCGAGGGTTGATCGGATGGCGGGGTCGTCGCGATCAGGTTAGGGACCGGACTATTCCGGAATGAATTTTTTGAGCAGGTTTTGGTTATGCTGCAGACATTCTTGAAAGCTAAGTTACATCGAGTTACAGCCACCCACGCAGAGCTTCACTATGAAGGCTCCTGTGCCATTGATGGCGTGCTGCTTGATCGCTCTGGCATCAAGGAATATGAATTGATTCATATTTATAACATCAATAACGGCGAGCGTTTCAGTACTTACGCGATCCGTGCGGAAGATAACTCCGGTGTGATCTCTGTGAACGGTGCTGCCGCCCATAAGGCAAATAAAGGCGATCTGCTGATCATTGCTGCTTACGTGCAGATGGATGAGCAGGAAGCGGAAGCGCACCAGCCAATGCTGTGCTACTTCGAAAATGCTAAATCTGATGGTGGTGCAGGTTGCAGCGATGATGAGCTGCGTGCTCGTAACGTGCTGACGGGCACCAAGAAAGCGATTCCAGTACAGAGCAAAGAGATGTAATTGCTTGCTGAATCGGCGGCTGGAAACAGCTGTGTTGTACTGACAAAAGCTCTGGCCTCGGCCGGAGCTTTGTTTTTTTGGCTGTTGGCACCTGCTTTAGGGCAGGGCTAGAGTGAGCCAAAAGTATGGATTGTAGGATGATCCATATGCCCTCCGTAATTATTGTCGACAATGTAGGTTTTTTCTTCAGCCCGCGCTATCCCTTGTATCTTCTGCTTTTTGTCAGGTTCTGGCGTTGTTTTTGTAGGTTTGTTCGCCTTTTGTCGTAGTTCGTTCTGGCGCAGGTTTGGTTAGAGTTGTTGCCAACGAGACGGGGCAACTGTCTACAATAATAATAAGTAAGCGCCTCGATTTTTAACGATTGTCAACGAAAACAATAAAAGGGCCGGTGCTATGTCCTACCAAGCAGAGTATTCCAAATCCATCGAAGCGCCAGAAGCATTCTGGGGTGAAAAAGCCGAAGCCATTGCGTGGTACAAACAACCACAGACCATTCTGTCTAAAGACGACAATGGGATGGATCGCTGGTTTGCCGATGGTGAAATGAACACCGCCTATCTGGCGCTGGATTACCATGTCGAAAACGGCCGTGGTGATCAGGCTGCTGTGATCTACGACTCGCCTGTTACCGATACCAAACGCACGATCAGCTACCTTGAGCTGCGTGACGATGTGGCGAAGTTCGCCGGTGTGTTGAAGGCGCAGGGCGTCGCGAAGGGTGATCGGGTTGTTGTTTACATGCCGATGATTCCTGAAGCGCTGGTAGCGATGCTGGCCGTTGCTCGTCTGGGTGCTGTTCACTCTGTTGTGTTTGGTGGTTTTGCGCCCCATGAGCTGGCGGTGCGTATCGACGATGCTGAACCTAAAGTTATGGTAACAGCGTCCTGTGGTGTCGAAATCTCCAAGGTCATTGAATATAAGCCGATGCTGGACCAGGCGATTGAAAAATCTGCCCATAAGCCAGGTGCGGTTGTTGTGTTACAGCGCCCTGAAGCGGTTGCTGAAATGATCGAAGGTCGTGATATGGACTGGGTTGAAGCGGTTGCTAGCGCTGAGCCAGCGGATTGTGTACCGGTTAAATCAACCGATCCTCTGTATGTCCTGTACACCTCGGGTACAACAGGCAAGCCGAAGGGTGTGGTACGTGACAATGGTAGCCACGCGGTTGCGCTGAAATACTCGATGAAAGCCATCTACAACATGGAGCCGGGCGATGTGTTCTGGGCGGCGTCCGATGTTGGCTGGGTGGTGGGTCACTCCTACATCTGTTACGGGCCGCTGCTGGCAGGTTGTACCACGGTTGTATACGAAGGTAAGCCGATCCGTACACCGGATGCGGGTGCGTTCTGGCGTGTGTGTGCTGAGCACAAGTGTAAAGCGCTGTTCGCTGCACCAACAGCTTTCCGTGCGATCAAGAAAGAAGACCCTGACGCGGCTGAGCTGGCTAAGTACGACCTGTCCAACTTGCAGACCATCTTCATGGCGGGCGAGCGTCTGGATCCACCAACGTACCACTGGACCGTTGAGAAAACAGGTAAGCCAGTCGTCGATCACTGGTGGCAGACTGAGACCGGCTGGGCGATCTGCGGCAACATGATGGGTGTTGAGGCTAAAGCGCCGAAACCGGGCTCCTCTACTGTGCCAGTACCTGGCTTCAATGTTTGTGTGCTGGACCATGAAGGTAACGAACTGCCAAACGGTGAGCAGGGCAACATTGTTCTTAAGTTGCCACTGCCTCCAGGTTGTTTGCCAACGGTGTGGGGTGACTTCGAGCGTTTCCGTACCAGCTACCTGACCGAGTTCCCAGGTTATTACAGTTCCGGTGATGGTGGTTACAAAGATGATGATGGCTACGTGTTCATCATGGGTCGTACCGATGATGTGATTAACGTTGCCGGTCACCGTCTGTCTACCGGTGAGATGGAAGAGATCGTTGCCGGTCATGATGCGGTTGCTGAGTGTGCGGTTATCGGTATTAACGACCCACTCAAAGGCCAGGAGCCTGTTGGTCTGGTGCTGCTGAAAAACGGCGTCGATATTGAGGAAGATGAACTGCAGGCCGAGCTGGTTGCGCTGGTGCGTAAAGAGATCGGTGCGGTTGCCTGCTTCAAGCGTGCAATTGTTGTGCAGCGTCTGCCGAAGACACGCTCTGGTAAAATTCTGCGTAAGCTGCTACGTCAGATCGCAGACGGTAAGGAATACAGCATTCCTTCCACCATTGATGACCCAGCCAGCCTGCCTGAGATCGAAGAGATCATGGGTGAGCGCGGTCTGGTAAGTGCGTAAATAGCAATACAGGGTACTTGTTGACCCTGCCCTTAGCTCCTTTAAGGCGACCTGATGGTCGCCTTTTTTTATGCCCGTGTTTTGGTGAGGGTTACGGTCAGACTCGGAATTGACCGAGGGTGGATTTGAGTGAGTATGACAGTCTGCTCAGGTCGTCAGCAGTGCTGGCGTTGTCCCTGACGGCATCTGCGGTTGTGTTGGCGTGGCCGCTTATTTTCTCGACGCTGTGGGTGATCTCGTGCGAGACCTGCGACTGCTCTTCCGCCATCGCGGCGATGTCGTGGGTGAAGTCGTACAGCTTCTGTACCGCGCTGGAGATTGCCTGGATCTTCTGGTCTGAACTGTCGATAGCGATGATGCTGGTTTCGGCGTTGTCGCTGGCGCTGTTGATCACACTGACGGCGCTGTTTACCCGAGTCTGCAGGGCATTGATCTGTTGCTGGATGCTTTCGGTGGAGGCCTGGGTTTTGCTGGCCAGATCGCGGACTTCGTCAGCGACGACGGCAAAACCACGGCCTCGCTCACCTGCGCGGGCAGCCTCGATTGCGGCGTTGAGTGCAAGCAGGTTGGTCTGTTCGGCGATGCCTTTGATGACATCCAGAATGGCATTAATATCCTCGCTCTGGCTGGCCACATTGTTAACTACATCGGCAGCGCCGCGCACTTCGGTGCCGAGCTGGCGGATGTTGTCTCGGACATCACGGGATATGTTGCCCGCTTCCTGGCCGGCAAAGCGGATTTCGTCAACATTAGCCAGATTTTGCTGGATTCGTTCGGCAACCTGCCCGGTGGTTTGCGACATCTGGGTGATGGCGACGGAGGTTTGTTGCAGTTGTTCGTTCTGGTGGTTTACAGCCTGATGGGCGTTACTGCAGCTCCGGTTGATATCGCTGATACGGCCTGAGGTGCTGTCAGCGGCCTGGGTGGCCTGTTGCACCAGTTGCTGGATTTTCTCGATGAAACTGTTGATGGTTGAAGCCATGAGGCCGATCTCATCGCGGCTGCTGATCTGTATGCGACGGGTCAGGTCACCATCACCGCTAGCCAGCTCGCGCAGGGCGCCAGTCAGGGCAGTCAGTTTGGTGATAATGCGCATGCCCATAATAATGGCCAGCAGGATGATCATCAGTATACCCAGACCGACCATGATGGCGGTCATCTTCTCCATCAGGGTGCTGGCGCTGCTCAGCATGCTCTGTGCTGCTTGCTGATTGATTTGCTGGTTAGTCGCCAGAGTTTCTTTCACTGCCTGTTGCAGGGTGTCCTGAGTGTTTTTGGCCTGACCGTTAATTTCCATGGTGACAGCCATTCGGCTGGTGCTTATAAGGCGGTCAAAGCGCTGCTCCAGTGCCAGGCTGGCATCCCGTGCCTGCTTGTTTGAGACTGCCAGCATAAAGCGGCCGATCACGGCGCCACGAGGATTGATGTCAACCTCGACCAGGTAGATCTCAGGGTCTTTACGGGCGGCATCGATTACTTTATCCATCGTACGGCGGCCTTTGCCATTCTTGATCAGCGCTTTCACCTTGGCCTGACGTTTGTCCAGGTGTCGGGTTAAAGGTTTGCCGTCGATATCGTAGTAGCGGGCGAATACTACATTCTTATTTCGATGCAGGTTTCGCACCAGTTGTGTGAGGGCAGGGCTGTCTTTGTCCCAGATCGCCTGGGGGGCGGCGATAGCCATCATTTCAGCCAGGGCGTTGGCGGTTTGCTGGGTCGCATTGGTCAGTAGGCTGGCAACTTGCTGCTGCTCTTTGCTCAGGCGGCGCTCCAGGGTGCTTGTCAGGGTGTCGCTGGTTTTCTCGGTAAGGGTTTCAATTGAGTGGCTGATGGTTTGCTCGGCTTGTTGCAGGCGTTGTTCCATCTGTTGGCTGCCTGCACTGAGGGTGCTGCTGGTGCTATTGACCAGCTGGTTGATGTTGTCTCGGGTCACCCCGAGCAGGGTAAGCGTCTGAACGACGATGATCGCTATCACTGCGAACAGTATTGGGCGTAGCAGGGGGCTGCCCAGGTTTTTTATCAGATTAGTCATAGTGGGTGTCTTGCTGGATATTATTAGTTTTATTGGTGTTACCACTCTTACGTCTTAAGACGTTGGTAGTAACTTATTATCCATAACACCTTAATCATCTGCTGAAAATTATCAATTGCTGCATGGGTATTTTTTGATAAACAGTGAGCTGTGCCGGGGCTTTATTCTGAAAGAAGAACCCCGGTAGCGCTTAGTAGGAGCTCAAGTATTGCAGGGCTGGCTTTTTTTGCGTTTGATCAGCCCTGTTGTCAGAGCTGTGCCGGTGAGGATGATGAGACAGCTACCAATCATCATCAGACTGACGGGCTCGTCGATAAAGAGCCATCCCCACGTCATGGCAAATGCGGGGATCAGGAAGGTCACGCTAATGGCGCTGGTGGCGCCAATGTTAGTAATCAGGCGGAAGTAGAGCAGGTAGGCGATGCCGGTACAGGCAATGCCAAGCGTGATAACCGCCAACCAGTCCGTCATGCTCGGTTGTTCTGCTGGTAACCATAAAAGAGCAGGTATTAACAGGATGATAGCGGCAGCCAGCTGGCTGCCAAATGCTTGTACCAGTGCGGGTGTTTCTTTCAATTGCTGGCTGCTGTAATTGGCGGCAAAGCCATAGCAGGCGGCAGCTCCGAGTGCCGCCGTCAGAGTCAGAATGGTGCTGGTGAGGTTCAGATCACCTTTGCTGCTGATCAGGCAGGTGACACCAAGGAGGCCGGTTAGCATGCCCAGTATTTTTGCCCGAGTCAGTGCCTGTTGATACAGCGCAGCACCGATGAGTGCGCCAAATAAGGGTGCAGTGGCATTAATGATGGCGGTGAAGCCTGTTGAAAGTACGAGCAAAGCCCATGAAAACAGTACGAAAGGCAGTGCTGAGTTGAATGTGCCGACAACGAGCAGAGGTATGGCTTTACGCTGAGCCTGCTTGAGCAGGCTCAGACGTAACACAAAAGGCAGTAAAAACAGGGCTGCCAGCAAAACGCGAAGCTCTACCAGTAGGGCTGGGCCGAATGCCGGGGTGGCGATACGCATCAGTAAAAACGATGCGCCCCAGAGGGCTGCTAAAAGTAACATATCGCGTATATCGGAAGGTTTCACTGCACTTGATCCTTGAGTCTGTACTGGCGTTTCATCCTAACTGTATTGTTTTTGCTGTGAGCGCCAGTATCGGACGTTGATCTTTGTTTGGGTTAAACCGTGATCAGTAGTGAGATGCCAATAACAATCAACAGGCCAAACGCGATGCGGCGTAGCGTGTTATTGCTGACCGGTGGTGGATACTTTCGGCCCAGCCAGGTAAATGCAGCAACAATGGGCAGGCAGATCGCTGAGAAGGTGAACATATCCATCGTCAACCCGCCCTGGGCGCCGACCATGACGGTGCGGATGAGTGAGCAGAGCAGGAATATCGCTAGCAGTGACAGGCGGATGGTGAGCATTTCAAACGGCTGGCGGTAAAACTGATAGACCAGCGGTGGCCCGGCCATGCTGAACATACCTGCCAGTAAGCCCGCTGTAGTGCCTGCGCCAGCAAATGTAGCGTTGCTGGAGATGGTTTTCATTGGTTCAGGCTTGAGCATGATCATCAGGCCGCCGCCGATAATGGTAATGCCCAGCAGAACCTGAAGTGTGCTGGCAAACTCAGCGCTCAGGTAATCCAGTAACCAGAGCCCGATGGCCAGGCCTGGGAATATGCCCAGGGTGGTAATCAGGACGGTTTTTTTGTTCAGGGCGTGCATATTGCCTTTGATGGCAAAGAGGCCGTTGGCCAGGGTGACCAGGCTGATAACGACAGAGGTGAAGGCGATCGGTACCAGGTCAAAGGTGGTGACAGCCCCCATGACAATCATGCCCAGGGCAAAGCCGGTGACGGTTTGCACGTAGGTGGCAAAGGCAATAATTGCTGCGAACGCGATAAGCGCGCTGGTTAACTCCACGGGGTTGGCCTCATAACTGTGGTTTAACAGGAAGATAGGCGGCGCATCATAGAGGCTCGGCGATCAAGAGGAAAGCTGATCGAAGGCTATTTTCTGGCAGCCGGAATGTTGAGGTGCGATTGGCTCCATAAAAGGCAACTGACTGGCCTTTGTCTGCGGGGCTTTGTGTTTCTAGCATGTCGGCTTATCGTGGGCGAAATGCCGTCAGGTGCGTGTGAAAGGTGTTCACCGGCTGGGGGCAATAGCAAAGTGGTGTATTGCTACTTTGTTATACCTATGTGCCATGGACTAACACCGATACTGATCTGGAGATATCTGATGACTTTTGCGTCTCGTAACCCGGCTGATAATACCTTGCTGGAAAGTTTCCCACTGCTGCCGAATGCTGAGCTGGACTGTGCGCTGGAGCAGGCTGCGCAGGCGGCTGCGTACTGGCGTGGTACTCGCTTTTCTGAGCGAGGTGCACTGCTGATCCGTATCGCTGAGCTGATTGAACAGCGCCGTGAACAGTTGGCGCAAATGGCCCATGAAGAGATGGGCAAACTGCTGGCTGAGGCGCTCGGTGAGGTCGATAAGTGTGCTGTGGCTTGCCGACACTATGCCGAGCATGCTGAAGGGATGCTGCAGGATGAGTTGATCGAAACCGTTGCGTCTCGCAGTCTGGTGTCCTACGAGCCACTGGGGGCAGTGCTGGCGATTATGCCGTGGAACTTCCCTTACTGGCAGGTATTTCGTTTTCTGGCACCGACGTTGATGGCGGGTAACAGTGCGCTGCTTAAGCATGCGCCGAACGTACCCCGCTGTGCTGCTGCGATGGTGCAGCTGGCGGTCGATGCCGGTGCGCCAGCAGGTCTGTTTACCAATCTGTATATCGATAATGACCAGGCGGCCAGAGTGATTGCTGATCCGCGCGTGCATGGGGTGGCGTTTACCGGTAGTGAGCGTGCCGGACGGCAGATAGGCGCGCTGGCCGGTGCGAACCTTAAAAAGGTAGTGCTGGAGCTGGGCGGCTCTGATCCGTTTATCGTACTGGAAGATGCGGATCTGGATCAGGCAGTAGACGTGGCTGTGCGAGCGCGTTACTCCAATGCAGGCCAGATCTGTATTGCGGCTAAGCGCTTTATCGTTGTTGATGCCATTGCCCGTGAATTTACTGAAAAGCTGGTGGCGCGTGTACAGGCATTGAAACCTGGTGAGTCTATAGCGCCAATGGCCCGGGCTGATTTACGCGATGAGCTGCACGCTCAGGTGAAGGAGAGTATTGCTGAGGGTGCGGTTCCATTGCTGGGCTGTGAGCCAGTTGAAGGGGAGGGTTTCTATTATGCGCCGTCTATTCTGGATAACGTCCAGCTGGGGATGACAGCCTTCAATGAAGAGTTGTTTGGTCCGGTAGCCAGTATTGTGCGTGCCCGTGATGAGCAGGATGCGATTGTCCTGGCGAACGCTACTCGCTTTGGGCTGGGGGCAAGTATCTGGACGGCTGATGTTGAAAAAGGCGAGATGATGGCGCGTCAAATCGAAGCTGGGGCTGTTTTTGTTAATGCCCAGGTCGCCAGTGATGTGCGTATGCCCTTTGGTGGCATCAAGGCTTCAGGGTTGGGGCGTGAGCTTGGAGAGCATGGCATTCGTGAGTTTTGTAATGTCAAGTCAATCTGGGTTGCATAAGCCGTTTTGCTGATATGAATCCATGGGTGTGGCTGTTTTTGCTGCGCTCATGGTGTTCAGTAATATTATTCATGTTTATATGTTTTTCAAATTGAGGCAGAGCTGTTTTTTATCCTCCATGTTTAGGTAGGTTGGTTATTTTAACTTTTTGATTTTTATGACAATAATAATTTTTTTCTGGTTTGGTTAAATTATTTAAGTGGTGGTTTGTATGTATGAAACTAATGTTTCCAGTCCATTGACGTGGGATATATTCAGCCAGCAAGAGCGTAAAATTTCCCAGCAAACTGGGAATTATTCTCAGATAATGCCCAGAGTTATAAAAGGCGATAAGCCACTGAAAGAGGAGGCAATTTCGACTGTTTCTGCGGTCTTTATCAAGCGGGTCTGATGGTCTGGATGGGGTCGATTGTGCGCTAAAATGTCACTGCTTTGTAGTGCTCTGTAATCAGGTTGTCAGATTTGATTAATCTGCGGTTGTTAACCATGCTGAAAACACCCGTTAATAGCGTCTCGCTGAAACAGAACTCACTGCAATAAAGGAATGCTGACATGCTAAAAAAGGAACCCGCTTATATAGCAGCCCGGTTACTCAAGGGTCGTTCTGAATCCAGTCGTTTAAGTAGTAATGAAATCCGCCAGTTCTGGCTGGAAATTGACCCTTTTGAAGATGCCGAACAGTACGATATCACCTGTACGGTTGAGAGTGATATCTGGCTGCATGATTGTGACTGGATTGGTATTTATGCTTCGGCAGAGTCTGCTGATGCTGAATTTCTTGACTGTCAGTTTGTACGCAGTTTCTGGGGGTTGCGTAAGAAGTCATTTAAGGTGGACTTTCAGTGCCAGGATCGTGATTTGATTGAGGGGTTGCGTCAGTGTGAAGCGCGCTACTTTAGCTGGAATGGTCGCGAGTATGAATGCATCAAACGCTGTTCGGCTTCCCGCATGAGCTCACGCTATATTATGCGTCCTGTATTTGGATCGGTTTTCTGAATTTTGTGCAGGTAGTCAGAATGATTGTTCTTTTGTAAGGCAGGCGCCATTTTCTAATTTGACGCCTGTTTTATACCTCTTATTATTGTCGCGTACTATCAGAAAATATTTTTTACTTCCTGACGCATCTCGTCCAGTTTACTTCTCATAATTGCTTCCATTCTGTCTATATCGGCTTCCAGCTCTTCAAGTTTCTCTTTATCTCCGCGTGTGCTTTCGCGTGTCAGTTGAGTTAATTCAGCGACGGCGGCCAGTTTCATCTGTTGCTGGGCTATATCATCCTGCTTGAAACTAAAGCTGGTGCTGCTTGGTAGAACGGAATTCTCCGGCTGGTCAAGCTGGACCTTGAGCAGGTCCTGACCATTTTTTTCTGACAGGCTGAAACGGTGAATGCTGCTTGTATCAGTCAGGCCCATCGCGGCCAGGGTTTTAAATTCGGACATCGTGGCTTCCGCTTTTATTGTTGTGAGTGCCGTTTTTATTGGTACGGCGCGAGATCTCCGTGGCCGGAGTATCAAGTGAGTGCATAACTCAGCATAGGGCCGGGAGGCTGCAGGGGTAGCACCAGTGGAATGGGTTTGATGCAGCCAGCTGGTGCCAGAAGGGGGGCTTTGTTGGTCCTAACGCTGGCGGGGCGGAGTTTTTATATTCGACTGAGCTCCTCATAACAACCATTAGAGCGAAGGCGTCAGTTATGTCACAGAACACACCAATCCAGATTGAACTGCCAGCGGAAGTGGCGGCGTTGCTTGAGCGCTACCAGCAGATTACAGGTACCGCACCTGAGCAGTACATCAATGAACTTGTTGTAAAGACTCTGCCGACGATCAAGGCGATTGTTGAGGCGATGGAAGAGGCGGCGGAAAGCGACGACCCGGAAAAGGTTATGCAGCTGTTCGGCCAGAAAATGGCGCAAGAGATGATTCAGCGCCGAAATGAAGTTGCTGCTGCACAGGCCGATACCGCAACTCACTGATTTTTATGTGCTATCTCATGTTGTACGCTCGCCCGCCCATCTTCGGATCGGCGGGTTTTTTTATGTTTGAGGGAGGCTTGTAGGGATCTTGTTTGTGGAGTGGGCACTCTTCCCTTGTCAGCGGGCCTTGTTTGGCGCTATATAGCTGCTTTCTTTTTCCCGCCGTTGGCGGTTGAGCTACAGATGGGGCTTTAAAGTGTATAAGTTACTTATCTTTGATTGGGATGGCACGATTATCGATTCTGCGGCGCGGATTGTGTCCAGCATGCAGCAGGCCTCCCGTGATCTGGGGTATGGTGAGCTGACGGATACGGCGGTGCAGCATATTATTGGTCTGGGGTTGCCTGAGGCGCTGGTTGAGCTGATTCCCACGATTGATGAGGCGGGTATTCTGGCAATGCGTGAGCGCTATGGCTATTACTACCTGGGGGCAGATGATACGCCTACTGCGCTGTTTGATGGGGTTGAGGCATCGCTGGGGCGTTTGAAGTCTGCAGGTTACCGTCTGGCTGTGGCAACGGGTAAAAGTCGGCGTGGTCTGGAAAAGGTATTTGATGAAACAGGCTTACGAGATCTGTTTGAGATCAGTCGCTGCGCCGATGAGACAACCTCGAAGCCAGATCCGCATATGTTACATGAAATTTTGCAGGAGGCCGGTGTCAAAGCTGATGAGGCGTTGATGATTGGTGATACCAGCTTTGATCTGGAGATGGGTCAGCGGGCGGACGTTGATCGGGTCGCGATGACGTATGGCGCGCACCCATTGGAGCGTTTAACGCCCTGGTCGCCGGTGTTGATGGCGGATCAATTTATACAGATTGAGCAATGGCTTGAGCAGAAAAGTTAAGAGGACAGAACGTGGCTGATAATCATTGGGATAACCCTGAAAAAGGGAGTGACGAGGCTTCGCAGGCGCTGGATAAGGTGCGTGCAGAAGGGACGGGGCGTGAATGGCGTTTGCTGGAGAAGATTGTTGGTGGGTTACATGTGGAGCAGCGTCGCGCTCGACGTTGGGGTATTTTCTTCAAGCTGCTGACGTTTACTTATCTGTTTGCCTTGCTGGCGCTGTTTTTTATCAAATCCGATATGACGTCTGATTCCACTGAATCGGCCGAACATACTGCGATTATTGAGGTGCTGGGGCCTATTTCGGCAAAGGATGAGGCTAGCGCGGATAATATTGTCTGGTCTTTACGGCGTGCATTCAAAGAGCCATCGGCTAAAGCGGTGATTCTTCGGATCAACAGTCCGGGTGGCAGTCCGGTGCAGTCGGGTTACATCTATGATGAGATCAAGCGGCTGCGGGCGCTGAACCCGGAGAAAAAACTGTATGCGGTGATTGCGGATATCGGCGCGTCGGGTGCTTACTACATTGCTGCTGCGGCAGATGAAATCTATGCCGATAAAGCCAGTCTGGTAGGGTCTATCGGGGTGACTGCGTCTGGCTTTGGTTTTGTTGATCTGATGTCCAAGCTGGGTGTTGAACGTCGTATTTATACGGCAGGTGAGCATAAAGCGTTTCTGGACCCGTTCAGTCCGTCGGATGATCGAGAGTCCCGGTTGTGGCAGGAAGTTCTCAACACCACTCATCGCCAGTTTATCGAGCAGGTGCGGGTGGGGCGTGGTGAGCGTCTGAAAAATGATCCGAAGCTGTTTACGGGGCTGGTCTGGACTGGGGAGCAGGCACTGGAGATGGGGCTGATTGATGGCCTGGGTAGTAGTAGTTATGTTGCCCGTGAGCTGATTGGTGTCGAAAAGCTGGTGGATTACATGCCACAACCAAAACCCTGGGAAGAAATTATTGACCAGTTAGGTGTCAGTTTTGCTAAAGGGATGGCGACGGCTATAGGGGTGGATGCCAGTGTGTCCCCCGTGAGCCTGCGCTAGCCCCGACTTATTAATAGCCGTGATGTTTAGCGGTTGTGTCTATACAGGTGCAAGGCGTTAGCTGGGTTACTTACGTACTTGGTTGTGTTTTATTTAACCAGTAGTTGAGTGTCAGGCCTGGTGTTAATTAAAAAAGGGATTGCCGAGGGTAATCCCTTTTTTATATGGCGGGTGAGCCCGGGTGTATCCGCTATCCCAGTACAGGAATGTTTTCTGCTTCAAGCATCTGTATCAGGCGGATTAGCGGCAGGCCGATCAGGGTATTGGGATCGTCGCCTTCCAGGCGGTTGAACAGGGCGATGCCTAGTCCTTCGGATTTGAAGCTGCCCGCGCAGTTGTAGGGCTTTTCAGCGAGCAGGTAATTTTCGATCATGCGCTCGCTGAGCTGGCGGAAATGGACGGTAAACGGGACGACGTCGGTCTGCATGCGTTCTGTCTGGGCGTTATACAGGCTCAGGCCGGTAAGGAAGGTGACGATGCGGCCAGAGGTGTTGCGTAGCTGCTCGGTGGCTTTCTCGTGCGTGTGTGGTTTGCCGATGATTGTGCCGTCCAGGATGGCGACCTGATCGGAACCGATGATCAGAGCGTCGGGGTACTGCTGGCGTACGGCGCGGGCTTTTTGCTCGGCCAGTCGGCATACCAGTTCGGCGGGGCTCTCGTTTTTGTGTGCGCTTTCGTCAATATTAGGGCTGTGGGTGGTATAAGGCAGGTTCAGCTTATCCAGAATGGTTTTGCGAAAAGGTGAGCTGGAGGCGAGTACAAGTGTTTGCATGTTGGGCGAATCCGTTGCTATCTACATTGGATATTTGGCGCTAAAATACACCCGAACATTGTAGGCGGCAAAAAAACTATTGTATTTTCGTCTGCCTGCCCTTCATAAACCTGCCTAAGGCTTTGACAGCACGGGCATTCGGCCCTAGAATTGCGCGCCTATGTCGTACGATCCATTACCGAAAAGAATTGATCCGCGAAAGCTTGCTGAGCGGGGGATACGGTTTCAGAGTCTTATCAAGGCTGCAGAGTTACCTGAATTTTCTCAGTGTCTGGCTACGTCAGATGGAGAGATTAAGGTAGATCTTCAGTTTGATCTTGATGAGCAACGAATTCGTACCATAATTGGTGACGCTAAGGGCATTGTCCCAATGGCGTGCCAACGCTGCCTTGAACCGGTGGACGTTGAAGTTACGGCAACATTCAATCTGGCAATCGCGCCCAGTGAGGAAAAAGCGAAGCATTTGCCTCGCTCTTATGATTCGCTGATCGTTGAGGATGAAGAGATTGAGCTGTTTCCGGTGATAGAGGAAGAGCTGATACTCAGTCTGCCAATGGTGCCATACCACCCAGATTGTAGTGTCCAAACCTCCTTTGGCGACAACGGCAAGGCGGTTAAGACGGATGACACAGAGAGTGCATCCGACAAACCAAACCCTTTTAGTATATTGGCTCAGTTAAAAGCCGATAAGAAAACGAAATAGGAGCTATTAATCATGGCAGTACAGAAGAGCAAGAAATCTCGTTCTAAACGTGGCATGCGTCGTTCACACGATGCGCTGAATGGCCCAACTCTGTCTGTAGATCCAACTACCGGTGAAACTCACCGTCGCCACCACGTGACCGCAGATGGTTTCTTGCGTGGTGCGCAGGTTGTCAATAAGCAGGTTGCCGAATAAGCCTTGACGGCTTATTCAACCATTGCAGTTGATGCGATGGGCGGGGACTTCGGTCCCCGCGTTACCGTTCCTGCTGTCCTTGACGCGCTCCGGCGTCATCCCCAACTGGTTATCCATTTAATTGGTGATCAGTCTCAGATCAATCCTTTTCTTAAGCGCATAAAGCCGTCTATTACTGAACGGTTAGTGCTTGTGCATTCCGATACTGTTATCCGTAATGAAGATAAGCCATCTTATGCGTTGCGTCACCTGCGTGATTCGTCGATGTTTTTGGCGTTGCAGTGCGTGGCTGATGGTGTGGCGGATGCGTGTGTCAGTGCGGGCAATACCGGTGCTTTGATGGCGATTGGGCGGCATGTAATTCGTACGCTGCCGGGTATTGATCGACCTGCAATTATCTCTCCTGTGCCTACGCCTGCCGGACATAGCTATCTGCTGGATCTGGGGGCGAATGTTGATTGCAGTGCTGAGCATCTATTACAGTTTGCTGTAATGGGGTCGGTGCTGGTGCAATCTGTTGAGGGGATTGCGCATCCGCAGGTGGGGGTGCTGAATATCGGCGAGGAAGAGATCAAAGGGAATGAGCAAGTCCGGCTGGCATCTCGATTGATCGATGAGCAGGCGGGGCTTAATTATATTGGTTTTATCGAGGCCAGTGATCTGTTTTCGGGTAAGGCTGATGTGATTGTGTGTGACGGCTTTGTCGGTAATATCGCACTCAAAAGTAGTGAAGGTCTTGCTCGCTTGATCGGGCGCAAGGTCAGTGCCAGTTTTCGTGGTAGTTTTTACCGTCGGCTGCTGGCGTTTCTGGCGCGGCCCATGCTGGTGCAACTGCAGCGACAGATTGATCCGTCGAGGCACAATGGTGCCAGCCTGTTAGGCTTGCAGGGTATAGTGGTAAAAAGTCATGGTGCGGCTAATGTGAAGTGTTTTCGTTATGCGCTGGAACAGGCGGTAGCGGAGGCGCAGATGGCGCTACCGGAGAAGATAAGTAGCCGGGTAGCACGTTACCTTAGCTGATGGCGGTCGGTGTTAATACTGGCCGAATCATGTAAACTACGGCTCCTGTTTACCGTCCCGGTGAGCAGTTGAGTCACAGATCGACTTTCTATATAGAGGAATCTATGTCGCAGTCTTTAGCATTTGTATTTCCGGGTCAGGGCTCCCAGCAGATTGGTATGCTGGCAGAGTTGGCACAGACGCATAGTGTTATTACTGAAACCTTCGCTGAGGCGTCTGAAGTGCTGGGTTATGACCTGTGGGCACTGATACAGGATGGCCCGGTTGAAGCGTTGAATCAGACCGATAAGACGCAACCTGCGTTGTTGACTGCTGGTGTTGCATTATGGCGTCTCTGGTTGCAGCAGGGTGGTGCTACACCTTCCGTGTTGGCGGGCCATAGCCTGGGTGAATATACCGCGCTGGTATGTGCGGGTGCCATCGATTTCAAAGATGGTGTCAAGCTGGTTGAAATGCGTGGGCGGTTTATGCAGCAGGCTGTGCCTGCCGGCGCAGGCGCAATGGCTGCTATTCTGGGGTTGGCTGACGATGCGGTGCAAGCTGCATGTGAAGAGGCTGCGCAGGGTGGCGTTGTTGCGGCGGTTAACTACAACTGCCCTGGTCAGATTGTGATCGCTGGTGAAAAAGAGGCTGTTGAGCGTGGCATTGAAGCCTGCAAAGCGGCGGGTGCCAAGCGTGCTATTCCGTTGCCCGTCAGCGTGCCGTCTCACTGTGAATTGATGAAGCCTGCTGCAGAGCAGATGGCGCAAGCACTGGCAGATATTACTGTTGCGCAGCCAAAAATTCCGGTGATACAGAATGTATCTGCTTCTGTGTCTGCCAGTGTTGATGAGCTGAAAGCGAATCTGCTGGCGCAACTGTATAGCCCGGTGCTCTGGACGAACAGCGTTCAGGCAATGGTTGCGCTGGGTGTTGAAAACACGATCGAATGCGGACCAGGCAAAGTGTTGTCTGGCCTGAACAAGAAGATACACAAGCCGCTGGTGGTTGCCGCGATTAACGATGCGGCCGGGCTTGAAAAAGCGCTGAGTCAGTAAGCTGGGGTTAAAGCATATTATGAGCATTGAAGGTAAGGTCGCGCTGGTTACGGGCGCAACTCGAGGTATCGGCAAGGCTGTTGCTGAAGAGCTGGGTCGTCAGGGTGCTGTTGTAATCGGCACGGCAACCAGTGACGCGGGTGCAAGTGCAATCTCTGAATACCTGTCTGCAGCAAACGTGGCAGGTACAGGCATGGTGCTGAACGTTGCTGATGCCGAGTCTGTCGACAGCGTTATCAAGCAGATTCAGGAGCAGTTTGGTGCGGTTGCGGTGCTGGTAAATAATGCCGGTATTACCCGTGATAACATCATGCTGCGGATGAAAGAAGACGAATGGGATGGGGTGCTGGAAACCAACCTGACCTCCGTCTACCGCGTTGCTAAGGGCTGCCTGCGTGGCATGACCAAAGCACGCTGGGGTCGCATCATCAATATAAGCTCTGTGGTTGCGTCTATGGGCAATGCTGGCCAGGCCAACTATGCGGCTGCTAAAGCGGGCATGGAAGGCTTTTCACGCGCACTGGCGCAAGAAATTGCATCCCGCAACATTACAGTTAACTGTGTAGCGCCTGGTTTCATCGATACCGATATGACCAGTGGGCTGCCGGAAGAACACAAAGCCGCGCTCACATCGCGTATTCCAATGAGCCGCCTGGGCCAGCCTGAAGAGATCGCCGCTGTGGTGGGGTTCCTTGCAAGCCAGGGTGGTGGTTATGTGACCGGTGAGACGATCCATGTCAACGGCGGGATGTATATGTCCTGACAAAGGCTGGCGGGAGTAATTGTTTTTTCCGTCAATATGTTGATAATGGGCCGTCAAACAAAGTTCGATCGTACATGCCATCATGTCTGAGCTTTATCAGGGCAAGGTGGATTTGAACACAATCCCGATTCGCATCCCCGGGTGCGGTGGTGTTGATAAAAAAGATAGGAAGAGTTATGAGCAACATTGTAGAGCGCGTTAAGAAAATCATCGCAGAGCAGCTGGGTGTTGAAGCCGATAAAGTGACTAACGAAGCTTCTTTCGTTGAAGATCTGGGCGCTGACTCTCTGGATACAGTAGAGCTGGTTATGGCGCTGGAAGAAGAGTTTGAAACTGAGATTCCAGACGAAGAAGCTGAGAAGATCACTACTGTTCAGCTGGCTATCGATTACATCGAAAAGAATCAGTAATTGATACAGCAATAAACAGATTGCTTGAAAAGCCGCACTATGTCTCATAGTCGCGGCTTTTCTTTTGACCAAAATAAAATTGGAGAATATATGACTCGCAGGCGCGTAGTAATCACCGGGCTAGGTATGTTGACCCCTGTTGGTAACAACGTTCAGGACAGCTGGAAAGCTATCCTTGCGGGCCGCAGCGGTGCCGCTCCAATTGAAACATTTGATACCAGCGCCTTTGCAACTCGTTTTTCTGCATCCGTTAAAAATTTTGATATAAACGAATATATAAGTGTAAAAGACGCGCGCAAGATGGATATTTTTATTCAGTTCGGTATTGCTGCTGCCAAACAGGCCATTAGTGATGCCGGGCTGGAAGTGACTGAACAAAATGCGCCTCGAATGGGTTGTGCCATCGGTTCAGGTATTGGTGGGTTGCCAATGATTGAGGCCACTCACGATACGTTAAATGCATCCGGGCCACGGCGGATATCGCCTTTTTTTGTGCCGGGCAGCATTATTAATATGATCGGCGGAAATCTGGCGATTGAATATGGCTTTAAAGGCCCGAACATTGCTATTACCACGGCCTGTACAACGGGTACTCATAATATTGGCCAGGCGATGCGGATAATTCAGTATGGTGACGCCGATGTCATGCTTGCCGGTGGTGCTGAAATGGCGACGACGCCGCTGGGCATTGGTGGTTTTGGTGCGGCCCGTGCGCTGTCGACCCGTAATGATAACCCGCAGGCTGCCAGCCGCCCCTGGGATCAGGACCGTGATGGTTTCGTGCTGGGCGACGGGGCTGGCATTCTGGTACTGGAAGAATACGAACATGCCCGTGCCCGTGGTGCGCATATATATGCAGAGCTGGCGGGCTTTGGTATGAGTGATGATGCATGGCATATGACCTCGCCGCCGGAACATGGCGAGGGTGCTGCGCTGGCGATGCAAAATGCAGTGCGTGATGCGGGTGTGGCGGTGGACCAGTTGCACTACATTAATGCCCATGGTACATCGACCCCGGCGGGGGATCAGGCGGAAACCAATGCGGTTAAAACCCTGATGGGTGCGGCTGCAGGCCGCGTGCGGATTAGCTCCACTAAATCCATGACTGGTCATTTGCTGGGTGCAGCAGGAGCGGTTGAAGCGATCTTTTCCATTCTGGCGCTGCGTGATCAGGTTGCGCCGCCGACGATCAATCTGGATACCCCCTCCGAAGGCTGTGACCTGAACTATGTCGCCCATGAACCACAGTCCTGCCTGATCGAAACCGCGCTGTCTAACTCGTTCGGCTTTGGTGGTACTAACGGCACCCTGGTCTTCCGTAAAATCTGATCCACTGTCCGGGGTGGCTTCCCGCCTCCGGCTCTGTACTGGCGAACTCTCATGAAAACCTGGCTCAATGGCCAACTGGCCAATCAGCTTGATCTTAGTGACCGTGGTTTAAGCTACGGTGATGGTCTGTTTGAAACCGTTCAGCTCCGCCACGGTCGTGCACTGTTGTTGGAGCAGCACTGGGCACGGCTACAGGCCGGTCTGGCGCGGCTTAAATTTCCCGCCTCAAGCCTGGCGTTGCTGCAGCAGGATGTCGCAGCGTTAACGTTACCCGATAGCGGTGTGCTGAAACTTACACTGACCCGCGGGCCTGGTGGCCGTGGCTATCGGTTACCCGATGTTGCGCAGGTTAGCCGGATTGTTGCGCTAGGTCCGCTGCCGGACTTTGCTGGCCAGCCAGCAGAGCAGGGGGTGCGGGTGCGCCTGTGTGATACCCGGCTGGGCCTGAATCCACTGCTGGCTGGGATTAAACACCTGAACCGGCTGGAGCAGGTGCTGGCCCGTGCAGAATGGCAGGACACGGCCATTGCTGAAGGGCTGGTCTGTGACCTGGAAGGCTACCTTGCAGAAGGCACCATGAGTAATCTGTTCTGGGTCGCTGGAGGGGTTTTGTACACGCCACAGCTTGATCGTTGTGGTGTTGCAGGCGTTGTACGTGACCGTTTGATCAGGCTTGCCAGGCAGGCCGATATTACGGTCGTTGAAGGACGTTATCTGCCTGCCATACTGTGCCAGGCCAGTGAGGTGTTTGTCTGCAACAGTCTAATTGATATCTGGCCTGTTGTTCAGCTGGATCAGCAGTCGTTAGAGATAGGCAGCGTTACCCGTCAGCTGCAGCAATTGTTGCAACAGGAGTATCAACTTTGAAGCGTAAGTTACTGGTTTTTGTGCTTGTCGTGGTGGCTATAACGGTCGCTGCCGCGGGCTGGCTGTGGTCGGACTATCAGCGTTTCACTCGACAGTCTTTGCCACTGGAGCAGGATGAAGTGTTTGTGCTGGCCCGAGGCACCGGCTTTGCCGGGTTGCAGAAACAGCTAAAAGCCAGGGAGTGGGTGACGAATAAACACTATTTTCGCCTGCTCGCCCGCCAGACCGGGCTGGGGCGTAAGCTCAAGGCAGGGGAATATAAAATCCCACAGGGCGTAACGCCGCAAGGGTTGCTGGAAATCCTGGCCAGTGGTCGCTCCATTCAGCACAGGGTTACCCTGATTGAGGGCAGCCGCTTCAGTGAACTGCGTGCTCAGTTGCTGGCGGATGCGCGTCTGACACATCCACTGGCGGCGCTGGATGATAAAGCTCTGCTGGCCCAGCTTAAGCTGGACTACAGTCATCCTGAAGGGCTGTTTATGGCTGAGACCTACCAGTTTCAGCGTGGCGATTCCGACCTGTCGATCCTGAAGCGTGCCCACGATCTGCTTGATAAAAAACTGACCGAAGCCTGGCAGCAGCGCACCGATAAAAAGAGCTACGCTGAGCCTTACCATGCGTTGATTATGGCCTCGATTATTGAGAAAGAGACCGGTCAGCCCCACGAGCGACCGCAGATAGCCGGTGTTTTTGCCCGCCGGCTGGCCAAAGGGATGCGTCTGCAGACAGACCCGACCGTGATCTACGGTATGGGGGATGCCTATAAGGGTAATATTACCCGGGCCGACCTGCGCCGTCCGACGCCGTATAATACCTATACCATAAGGGGCTTACCGCCAACGCCGATTGCGACCGTCGGACTTGAGGCGATCCAGGCAGCGCTGAACCCGGCCGCTGGAAAATCGCTGTACTTTGTTGCCCGCGGCGATGGCAGTCATGTTTTCTCTGCCACGCTGAAACAGCATAACCGTGCGGTGCGTGAGTATCAGCTTAAGCGCCGCAAAGATTACCGCACCACGCCAGAATGAGTCTGACTATGAACATACCCCGTCCCGGCCGCTTTATTACTGTTGAAGGTACTGAAGGCGTTGGCAAAAGTACCAATATTGCATTTGTGCAGCAGTGGCTGACCGAACAGGGCATTGAGGTTGTATTAACACGAGAACCTGGCGGTACCCCGCTGGCTGAGGAGTTACGCAGCCTGTTGCTGGCGCCCCGTGATGAGGCTGTCTGTAATACGGCGGAGCTGTTGTTGATGTTTGCAGCGCGGGCCCAGCATCTGTCGCAGAAGATTCGTCCAGCCCTGGCGCGCGGTGCCTGGGTTTTATGTGATCGCTTTACGGATGCCACCTTTGCCTACCAGGGCGGTGGCCGAGGGCTGGATACCACACCGATTGAAACCCTGGAGCAGCTGGTGCAGCAGGGCCTGTCGCCGGATCTAACGCTGTTGCTGGATCTGCCAGTGGAAACGGGTATGGCGCGGGCAAACGCCCGGAGTGCGCCTGACCGTTTTGAGCAGGAGAAGCTGCAGTTTTTCAGTCGTGTACGTGCCGCGTACCACCAGCGTGCCGAGGCTGACCCGCAGCGCTTCCGCATTATTGATGCTGCCCCTGCGCTACCTCAGGTGCAACAGCAGATAACGACCGTGCTGGCCGACTTTCTGGAGGCGTGCTGATGGGTATTCAACAGTACCCCTGGCTGGCCGAGCGCTGGGATTATCTGGCCCGGTTGTATGATCAGGCCCGGTTGCCTCATGCGTTATTGATTAATGGCCCTCAGGGGGTGGGTAAAACAGTCTTTGCGCGGGCGTTTGCGGATTATCTGCTGTGCCACCAGCGGGCTGACAATCATGCCTGTGGCCAGTGCAAGAGCTGTCTGCTAAGCCAGAGTGAGGCCGGTCACCCGGATTTTTACCTGCTGGAGCCAGATGAACCAGGCAAGCCGATCAAGGTTGATCAGGTACGACAGCTGACCGGTTTTGTAAACAGTACAGCGCAGCAGGGCGGGTTTCGGCTGGTAATGATCGCCCCGGCCCACGATATGAACATCGCTGCTGCTAATGCGCTGCTTAAAACCCTGGAAGAACCGGGCCGGGACACCATTCTGCTGTTACTGACTCACCGGCTGGGTCAGGTGATGCCGACCATCAAAAGTCGTTGCCAGCGGCTGGATATCGCGGCACCGGCGCAGGATATCGCAGTGCCCTGGGTTGCCAGCCAGTTGCAGGTCGATGATGCCCGTGCCCGGCTCTACCTGGCCACAGCCAATGGGTCGCCGCTGGTCGCGCTGGACTGTGCTGATGACGCTCTGCGTGAATTGCGTGAGCAGCTGGTTATCGGCCTGGCTGATATCCTCAAGCGCCGACGTACCCTGGTTGAGGTGTCCGCGCAGTGGCAGAAGCTTGATATTGAACAGCTGATCAGCTGGCTACATGGGTTGCTGGGAGATCTGGTACGCTTGCTGGTCAGCGGTGATGACAGTCAGTTGCGTCATGATGATGCGGCAAACATGTTGCGGGCACTGTCAAAACGGGTATCCAGCGATCGCCTGTTCAGCTTTATCGATCAGGTGGCCGAAGCGCGCCGGGCGTTATTGCTACGTCAGAACCCTAACAAACAATTGCTGGTCGAGTCGTTGCTGCTGGGCTGGATTGGCCTGGCGCAAGGCTAATTAATTGTGTACCGGCAGGGCGTCTGTACTGCCAGATAACCAGGAAAGATTGTTCTATGTTTATAGATTCCCATTGCCACCTCGATAAGGTGGACCTGACTCCCTATAACGGTGATTTTGAGGCCATGCTGGCCGCTGCCCGTGATCGTGATGTATCCCGCATGCTTTGTGTCTCCATTGACCTTGAGCAGTTTGATCATATGTACCAGCTGGCCGCCGGGCGGGATCAGGTTGATATGTCGGTCGGGGTGCACCCGCTACATGCCCACGAAACACCGGTGACGACGCAACAGCTGATCGAACTGGCGCAGCGGCCTGAGATTGTTGCGCTGGGTGAGACCGGGCTGGATTATTACTACCAGACCGATACCGTTGACGTACAAAAGGCGGGTTTTATCGCCCATTTGCAGGCGTCCCGTGCAACCGGGTTGCCAGTGATTGTGCATACTCGCGATGCCCGCCAGGACACGCTGGATATTATCCGTGAGCATGGCGACCCGGCAGTCGCCGGTGTGTTGCACTGTTTCACGGAAAGCTGGGAGATGGCGGAGCAGGCGCTGGCGCTGGGTTATTACATCTCGTTTTCCGGCATTATTACCTTCCGTAATGCCGAGCCTTTGCGTGAGGTGGTGAAACAGGTGCCGATGGAGCGGATTCTGATCGAGACCGATTCACCTTATCTGGCACCGGCACCCTACCGGGGCAAGAAAAACGAACCGCAGTATGTGCCGGAAGTGGCGCAGATGATTGCGGATTTGAAAGGTCTGACAGTGGCAGAGGTTGCCCGTATCAGCGCTGATAACTATAACCGTCTGTTCTATCGTCGCTGAGCATCCCGCTTAAGGAAACGCTATGTATTACTATCCGCCGGTTGAGTATATCGAGCCGCTGTTTCGCCCACCCAGTGAAGGCAATTCACTGATTCTGCAGGTGACCAACGGTTGCAGCTGGAACCACTGTACCTTCTGCGATATGTACACCGCTGAGCAAAAAAAGTTTCGGCCGAAGGCGGCGGATGCTGTGCTGGCGGAGATTGTTGCCTGTGGCGAGCAGCTGGATGCTGTACGGCGGGTTTTCCTGGCGGATGGGGATGCGATGGCACTGTCTTTTCAGCGGCTGAAAACCATTCTTGAAGCCATTCGCACATACATGCCATCGGTGACACGGGTGTCGGCCTATTGTTTGCCGCGCAATCTGCGTAAGAAAACCGTGGCGGAGCTGGCTGAGTTGCGCGAGCTGGGTTTGAGTCTGTTGTATGTCGGTGCAGAGAGTGGTGATGATGTGGTGCTGGAGAAGATCGCCAAGGGTGAAACCTGGCAATCAACTCTGGATGCACTACTGAAGGTCAAAGCGGCTGGTATAAAAAGTTCGGTGATGATCATTAACGGTATGGGTGGGCGGCAGTATTCCCACCAGCATGCGCTGAATTCCGCCAGCCTGGTGAATGCTGCACAACCGGAGTATGTCGCGACGCTGGTGCTGTTTTTTCGGGGGCAGGGGGAGCAGCGGGTGCGTGAGGGTTTTGGTGGTGAGTTTCAGCTGTTGAGCCAGCCAGAGCTGTTTGCTGAGATGGAAGCCTTTATTGGTGCAACTGAGCTGGAACGGTCGATTTTTCGTAGTGACCATATCTCCAACTCGCTGGTGCTCAAGGGGATGCTGGGCAAGGATAAGTCGCGTATGTTACAGCAAATTCAGGCGGCGATTGCCGGTCAGGCGCCGCTGCGAAACATTCATATCTCCAATTTATAACCTCCCGGTAACGTGTCTGTAACGCAGCGCGTTACAGACACGTTCGACGCAAATAGCTAACTTTGTGTCTTATCTGTCGATTTACCTCGGTCTCATTTTTGCTTTATAGTCGTCATACTTTGGTCTATCGATCAACGTTTAAAATTATTAAAAAGCCAGATTGAGTTGAGGTTTGACCATGAGACGCCCTGTTCGTATCGCAATTACCGGTGCTGCTGGCAGCATCGCCAATAGCCTGTTATTCAAAATCGCTGCGGGCGAGATGATGGGTAAGGATCAGCCCGTTATTCTGCAGCTGATTGATCTGCCGGATGCTATGGAAGCTCTGCGCGGTATTGCCATGGAGCTGGAAGACTGTGCTTATCCGCTGCTGCATACCATTACCCTGCATGACAATGTCGAAAACGGTTTTAAAAATACCCATTATGCTTTGCTGATCGGTGCCCGCCCACGTGGGCCGGGTATGGAACGGCGTGATCTGCTGGAAGTGAACGCCGAGATCTTCAGCCGTCAGGGTAAGGCGCTGAATGACTTCGCCAATCGTGACGTCAAGGTGTTGGTGGTGGGTAACCCGGCCAATACCAATGCCCTGATTGCCAGCCGTAATGCCCCGGACCTGAGTCCGTCGCAGTTTACTGCCCTGACGCGACTGGACCATAACCGTGCCCGCGGTATTCTGGCAAACCATACCGGTGCCAGCCCGAAAGACATTCAGCGTGTTGTTATCTGGGGTAACCATTCAACCACTCAGTATCCAGACCTGCACCATGCGCATATTCTGGGCGAGCCAGCCATGAGACAGATCGATACGGGCTGGTATCGTGATCAGTTTATCCCGACGATCCAGACCCGGGGCGGGGAGATCATTAAAGCCCGTGGTGCCTCTTCTGCGGCTTCGGCAGCGCAGGCGATTACTGACCATCTACGTGACTGGGTGTTGGGCACTGAGCCGGGTGATATCGTCAGTATGAGTATCGTCAGTGATGGTAGTTACGGTATTACCAAAGGCATCATCTACTCGTTCCCGGTACGCTGTGACTATGGCCGTTATCAGATTGTGCAGGGGTTAACCATTAATGACTTCAGCCAGCAGCGTATGACGGATACAGAGCAGGAGCTGCTAGACGAGAAAACAATGGTAGAACATCTGTTGCCAGAAGAAACCGCAGCGTCCCATGAAGGTTTGTCTATTTGCCTGCGCTCCGGGGTGACGCTCTATGCTGATGGCACCGGCCCGGATAGTGGCAGCAAGTACCTGACGACCAACCGGGTAATGTAATTTTTCGCAATGTAACTGTTGCCTGAGGATGTTAATCTGCCTTCTTGAGAAAGGAGGCAGTTGTTATGGTTACTACACTCGATATTCATACCCATAAACAGGGACTGTACGATATCACCAGTTACCTGCGTACATTGATACATGGCAGTGAGATTGAAAACGGGCTTTGTACCGTTTTTATTCAACACACCACTGCCAGTCTGATCGTGCAGGAAAACTCAGGTGCCAGTGCCCAGTTTGATCTTGAACACTGGGCCCAACGACTGGTGCCTGAGAAAGACCCGGCATATACCCATAGAGTAGAAGGGCCGGATGGTATGTCTGCACATGTTCGTTCGGTATTAACCAATACATCATTATCGATTCCGGTGATGAATAATGAATTGGCATTAGGGGACAGGCAGGGGGTTTTTGTCTGGGAGCATCGCCGTGTCGGGACCAGTCGCCATCTGGCAATTGATATTCGACCCTGATCGATTTCAGTTGTGAAAAGCGTAAAAAAGGGAGGCTAAGCCTCCCTTTTTCAGATCTGCAAGCCGCTGTGTGTCAGTAGGTGGTGCTATTGTTGGCAGCGTTCTCTACTTCGTAGTCTTCAGGCGTGATGCTGGTCAGCATTTTCACCAGATCAAGCAGAATAATCAGTACATTGTCGTTGTAGCAAACGCCCTGTACGAAGCGTCGTGTTGATTCTTCGTTGGATACGTTAGGGGCACGGCCGACCTCATTTTGCGGCAGGTTGATGACTTCATCGACGCTGTCCACAACCATGCCGACGACTTCCTGTTCGTTAAACTCAACCACGATAATGCGGGTATCGTCGTCTTCCGGTACAGGTGGCAGGCCAAACAGCTGGCGGGTGTCAAGCACGGTAACGACATTACCACGCAGGTTAATAATACCGAGAATATAATGGTTCGAGCCAGGTACGGGAGTAATCTGGCTGTAACGCAGTACCTCTTTCACCTGAACGACGTCGATGCCGTAAAGCTCGTGATCAACTCGAAACGTCGCCCACTGATGGTATATAACCTCATCCTGGTTAGAGCGAGGGCTGACCTCTTCCGCCGGAACGTTTGAGTGCTCCATTACTCTTAGTTGCTCTGAAGCTGAGTGCATACTCATGTTTTTAATACCTGCTTATAGTTCCATTTGGCATAGCCAGTGCAAGCCGTCAACCGTCTGGCCGGCCGGGTTGTACTCCAGGCTGATAAAGCCTGAGTATCCCACAGCATCCAGTGCCTTGAAAAGGTTCGGGAAATTAATTTCCCCTGTACCAGGTTCATGCCGGCCTGGTACATCTGCAATCTGTATATGGCCGATCTGCTCTGTATATGATGTCAGAGTATTGATCAGATCGCCCTCCATTATCTGCATATGATATACATCATACTGGAATGCAATGTTGAGCTTATCCAGTTTTTGTATGATTTCAAATGCCTGGCTGCTGCTATTTAACCAGAAATTTGGGATGTCCTGGGTATTTATAGCTTCGATTAGCAGTTTGGTGCCAATTTTTTCAAATATGCTTGCGGCATATGCCAGGTTTTCTGCAAAAACACTGTCAGTTTGTGCATTGCTCTGATCCGGCGGTTTGATACCCGCCAGGCAGTTAATCTGGCGCACGTTTAATGCGCTGGCATATTCGAGTGCCAGGTTTACGCCCTGTCTGAACTCTGCCTGCCGTGCGGTATGGCAGGCAATACCGCGCTCTCCGGCAGCCCAGTCTCCAGCGGGGAGGTTGATCAGAATCAACTGTTGTTGATTTAACGTAAGCTGCTGCTGAATCTGGGTGACGCTCAACTCATAGGGAAACTGAATTTCTACATGGTCAAACCCCGCTGCTTTGGCCGCCGCAAAGCGCTCTATCAACGGGTATTCGGTAAACAGCATGCTGAGGTTAACAGCGAATGTTGGCATAACGGTGACCTCAGTCAGCTGTGGGTATGTGAGTGTCTCCAGCGCCCAGCTGGCAATTGTTCAGGCTCTCCAGCTGGAGTAGCAGGCCACTGTGGTCGACGTTTTCGCGACCGCTATTGACCAGGGCCAGATATTCATCGTGGACTCGCTGGGTCAGTGGCAGGGTAAGCTGTTCGCTGTGGGCGGTATCCAGGATGGTACGCAGGTCTTTCAGCTGTACTCGGGAGGTTGCACCCGGGGTAAAGTCCCGGTCCAGCATACGCTGGCCGTGTAGCTCCAGAATACGGCTGGCGGCAAAGCCCCCAAGCAGTGCCTCACGTACAGCAGCCGGGTCGGCACCGCCTTCAGCGGCCAGTAACAGTGCTTCTGATACAGCCCCGATGGTGATGCCAACAATCGCCTGGTTGGCGCATTTGGCCAGCTGACCTGACCCTGCCGGGCCTATCCAGGTAGCGGCTTTGCCCAGTACGTCAAAAACAGGTTTGGCGCGGGCAAACTGATCCTTGCTTCCACCCGCCATAATCGACAGGCTGGCCTGTTCAGCACCGACCGTACCGCCCGAGACCGGTGCATCAAGGTAGTTCAGCCCCCGTGCCTGTGCCTGACGGGCATGGGCTTTGGCCATATCAGGTGGAATGGAACTCATATCAATTAACAGAGTACCCGGGGCGCACTGATTCAGTGTGTCGTTTGCGAACAGTATGCTGTCGACCACTGGGCCATTCTCCAGCATGCTGATGACGATCTCTGCCCCCTGGCAGGCCTGAGCGGCGGTAGTGAATGCCCGGGCACCCTCAGTTTCCAGTGTCAGCGCTTTGCTCTGTGTACGGTTCCAGACCTGTAATGGATAGCCTGCTTTAAGCAGGTTGCGAGCCATAGGCTGGCCCATCAGGCCGGTGCCCAGCAGGGCGAGGGTAGGGAGCGTCATACGACATCCTGTTAGTCAGCTAGGTGGATCAGATACAGTTGGTCGGCTTTGGCAGCCCGGCGATTTTGGCCGCCAGCTTAGCCGGGCTGTCCGGGAACAGTTTCATCAGGTAAATACTGCGGCCCTTATCCTCCCCCAGCTGCAGCTTGACCGCTTTGACCAGCGGCCGCATCGCCGGAGCGTGCTCAAAGGTTTGATAGAATTCACGCAGCAGGGTAATGACTTCCCAGTGGGCGTCAGTCAATGGCAGTTCAGCCTGTTGGGCCAGCTGTTCGGCGACGGCTGGGCTCCAGTTACTCAGTTCGACCAGGTAGCCTTCGCTGTCCAGTGCAATGGCCTGGCCATCAACGTTTAAGTGTTGGGCGCAATCACTCATCAGAACCAGCTCACCGTCTGTTGGTGTTGAACACAGCGGGCGACAAAGCCGGCGTCATCAATCAGCTGGGCATGCTGCCCGCTGTTATGCAGCAGCGAGCTGAGGCCGCGAGCATCGGCATCCGCTTGCAGGGCAACAAACTCGGTCTGAGTTGGCAGTGTTGCTGGGCGCTGTTGTGCGCCATAAACACCGTTCTCAATCAGCAGCAGGGTGTCGCCTTCACTACAGGCCGTGAGGCAGTCCTGCCAGCAGGCGGTGTCCGAGGGGGCGCGGGAGAGAATATGCAATGTGCTCATCAGAAAGTCAGTACCCGGTCCTGTTGTTTTATCAATGCGTTAATGGCGTGTTTGTCCAGCAGTTCAACCGGAACCACCAGCTGGTCGGTGCTGAGGTTACGTTCAGCCATCGCCTGGGCGCAGACATACAGTTTGTCGATATCGTACATCGGTAATACCTGCAGATTAGCGCTGAGGGTTTTCTGGCCGATGGCTGCGGGTTGTTGTTCTTTCAGCAGCTGGTACACCCCGTCAGACAGAAACAGCATGCTGACAGACTGCTCAAACACTGCGGCAGTTAAGGCCGCGTCCAGCCCTTCGCGGGCCTGGTTGCTGGCATAGGGCGCACGACGGTTGATGATCAGGAAGGATAGCTCGCTCATTGTCAGGGTCTCAGCTGCCGAAGGTGATAACGCGGTCAGAGTTCAGGGCGGCATCGGTCAGCTGGCCCAGCCCGGACAGGGTAAAACCCTCGGCCAGGTTGTGCTGTGACTTGTCGTGCCGTTTGGCTTCACCGGCATCCATCACGCCACGGCGCAGGGCGGCAGCGATGCAGACCACCAGGTCGAGCTGGTGGTCACGGGCCAGGGCTTGCCAGCCTGCCACCACATGACTCTCGTCCTGTTGCGGTGTCGCCAGCGCAGAACCGTTATGAATACCGTCGCCAGAGAAGAAGACCCGGTAGATCTGATGCCCCTGAGCCAGCACGGCACGGGCAAAACGCAATGCGCTTTCTGCGCTCTGCTGGGTGTGTGGAGCACCCTGAACCACAATTGAGAAAATCATACTGCCTGACACTTTTATCGTATTAAAAGAAAACCCCGCCATCTTAACAGAGAGCGGGGTTTCGGCGCAGCATCCCGCAGGATGCGCTCAGAGCGTTACGACGGCTTAGTCGTCGCTCAGGAAACCGGTGAGTACCAGCAAGTTGATGAACAGGTTATAGATGTTCAGGTACAGGCTGACAGTCGCCATGATGTAGTTATCGTAATTGCCGTTAACGATATTGCTGGTGTCATACAGGATGAAACCGGCCATCAGCAGCACCATCATCGCAGAGAAGGCGATATGGGCCAGGCCCACATTCACGCCAAACATCGGCAGTACCAGCAGCGCAACCATGGCGATCAGCATCACAATCATGCCCGCCGCCAGGAAGCCGCCCATGAAGCTGAAGTCTTTACGGGTTGTCAGGACGTAAGCAGACAGGCCGATAAAGGTCAGTGCGGTCATGCCCAGCGCCGTACCGACGATCTCAGCACCGTTGGCCAGTCCCAGATAGCTGTTCAGCATTGGCCCCAGACCAAAACCCAGCAGGCCGGTAAAAGCGAATACCAGTGGCAAGGCCATCGCGCTGTTCTGTTTTTTGTGCAGTACGAACAGCAGGCCGAAACTGATCAGCATGGTGATGATAGAGGTGAAACGCGGTGGCTCTACGATGATGGAGACAATCGCGGTGAAGGCGGAGAACGCCATCGTCATGGCCAGCAACATGTAAGTGTTGCGAATCATCTTGTTGGTAGAAAGCAGCGATGCCTGCTGCGTTTCCGTGTATGCCTTTACATTACGCATGGTTATCCTCGGGAATCGTGTTTAATTACCGCTATTTATGGTGATTTTGGCAGATTTTTCAAGTGTTCGTTCAATACTTTATCCAGGTAGCAGGGTAAAATTGCGCTTTTTTAATGAACCGTGCCTCTGAGAGGCTATTTTCACCGCCCCCAAAGAGTATCTGCATGTCTGAACTCCCCCTGCCAGCCGAGCTGGATATCCTCTATGAGGATGATGCCCTGATCGCTGTTAACAAGCCGTCTGGCTTGCTGGTTCACCCCAGCTGGATTGCGCCGCGCCGTACACCGCACTGTGTGGGGATGATCAAACGTTATCTGAACGGTGCCACGGTACACACCATCCATCGGCTGGACCGGGCAACCTCAGGCGTGATTCTGTTCGGTAAGCAGAAAGAAGCGTCCAGACTGATGAATGAGGCGTTTGCAGAACGCCGGGTACGCAAGACGTATCTGTGCGTGGTGCGCGGTTATGCCGATGAAGAGGACGTGATCGATCATGCCCTCAAGCTTAAATATGATAAACAGGATGATCGCCGTACTCGTCAGGACAAACCGGCTCAGGATGCGGTGACGGCTTACCGTCGGCTGGCGACCGTTGAGTTGCCGATTCCGATCGGCCAATACCCGGCGGCACGGTATAGCCTGGTGGAGTGCAAGCCCCATACCGGCCGTAAGCATCAGATCCGTCGACATATGAAGCACATCTTTCATCCGATTGTAGGGGACAGCAAGCACGGTGATGGTCGTCATAATACGTTGTGGCGTGACAACTTTGGCCTGCAGCGTTTGCTGTTGATGGCCACGGAGCTGAGTTTCCATCATCCGTTAACGGGCGAACATATCACCCTGAAAGCTCCGGTTGCCCCTGAGGTGGACCAGCTGCTGCAGCCGTTCGGCTGGCAGGATTGCTACCCGACAGTACAGACGCGGATCGGCGTTATGCCGTTGCAGAGTGAGCAGGAAACGGAAGAAGAAGCGGCACTCGAGCTGCAGACAGAAGAAAGCCCGTGAAACAACGGATTTACCGTGGATGGCCGTATGCTCGGGCCCGTAAATTTCGTATGCTAGCGCTTTACAGGGTTAAGGCTGCGAAGACAGTCTGATCTTATAACTCACACAGTATTCTAAGGTTAAACAAGGCAATGACAGACGCTCAGACACTGGCAGTAAAGCTGGCCGCAGGTGACCACCTGAAAGTAGGTATCATCGGTGCAATGGATGAAGAGGTGGAGCTGCTTAAAGCTTCGCTGGAGGGGCGTGAAGACACCACGATTGCGGGCTATTCGTTTTTTACCGGCACGTTGCACGGTCATCAGGTTGTCTTGCTCAAATCCGGTATTGGTAAGGTAAACGCGGCGATCGGTACGGCGCTGCTATTACAGGAATTCAAGCCGGATTGCGTGATCAATACCGGTTCTGCCGGTGGCTTTGATCCTGAGCTGAATGTCGGCGATGTGGTGATCTCCAGTGAAGTGCGGCACCACGATGTTGATGTGACTATCTTTGGTTATGAGCCAGGTCAGGTGCCTGGCCAGCCTGCTGCGTTTATCCCGGATGAGCACCTGGCAGCCACCGCTGAGCAGTGTATTGCACGTATGGAAGGGATGAAGACCGTGCGTGGCCTGATCGCCACCGGTGATTCTTTTATGAATGATCCGGTGCGTGTGGCTAACACCCGTGAGACCTTCCCGCAAATGAAGGCGGTGGAGATGGAAGCGGCGGCAATTGCGCAGACCTGTGTGCAGTTCCAGGTACCATTCCTTGTGATCCGTGCGTTGTCTGATATTGCGGGCAAAGAGTCTAACCTGTCCTTCGAAGAGTTCCTGCCAATTGCCGGTAAGCACTCTGCCCAGATGATTATGGCAATCGTCGAAACGCTGTAACGGATACGGCTGGACACCTCAGTGGTCGAGAACTGGCCATTGCCTCAAACGCCCGGAATGTGGTTACACTGCAGCCGGGCGTTTTTGCATCTGCAGTATTAGTGGCTTTTTATTGACACTAAAGCATAGCGAGGCGCTGGAATAATCCCGCTGAGGTCGAAAGGCGTGTAGCGTGGACAGCGGATTAATATCCAATAATAACTATTCCAATCTAATCACTTTCAAGGGAAAAGGAATCGCACAATGATTCGTTCATTTAACCCACCTGTTCGCACCCTGATGGGGCCTGGTCCGTCTGATGTCAGCCCCCGAGTACTGGCGGCAATGTCACGGCCAACCATCGGTCATCTGGACCCGCAATTCATCCAGATGATGGATGAGATTAAACAGATGCTCAAATACGCTTTCCAGACGGAAAACGAGCTGACGATGCCGGTGTCTGCGCCGGGTTCTGCCGGGATGGAAGCCTGCTTTGTTAACCTGGTGGAGCCGGGTGACAAGGTGATTGTCTGCCAGAACGGTGTGTTCGGTGGCCGTATGAAAGAGAACGTTGAGCGCTTTGGTGGCGTAGCGGTCATGGTGGAAGATGCCTGGGGTACCCCGGTTGATGTGGCCAAGGTAAAAGCTGCACTTGAGCAGCATGGTGACATCAAAGCGGTAGCCTTTGTCCATGCTGAAACCTCGACCGGTGTACGTTCTGATGCTCAGGCGATCTGCGCCCTGGCGCGTGACTACGGTTGCCTGAGCATTGTTGATGCGGTGACTTCGCTCGGTGGTATTGAGCTGAAAGTGGATGAGTGGGGCATTGACGCCATTTATTCTGGTACGCAGAAGTGTCTGTCTGCTCCGCCGGGGATTTCACCGGTCAGCTTTGGTGAGCGTGCAATTGAAGTGATTCAGGCGCGTAAGACGCTGGTGCCAAGCTGGTTCCTGGATAAGAAGCTGGTGATGGGGTACTGGGGCGGTGGTGCCAAGCGTGCTTACCACCATACGGCACCGGTTAATACGCTGTATGCGCTGCATGAATCGCTGGTTATGCTGCAGGATGAAGGGCTGGAAAATGCCTGGGCGCGTCATGATCGCCACCATCAGGCACTGAAAGCCGGCCTGGAAGCGATGGGTCTGGGTTTGCTGGTGGATGAAGCGTGCCGATTGCCGCAACTTAATTCTGTGCTGATCCCCGACGGTGTTGACGATGCTGCTTTACGCAGTCAGCTGCTGAACGATTACAGCCTGGAAATTGGTGCGGGCCTGGGTGCGCTGGCCGGTAAAACCTGGCGTATCGGTTTGATGGGGGCTGCCTGCACTCAGCGTAATGTGATGTTGTGTCTGACAGCGCTGGAAAATTCACTGGTCAGCCAGGGTATTGCCATTAATACCGGTGTTGCAGGTGCAGCTGCGACGGCGGCGTATCGCTAGTCCTGTAGCAGCTTACTCCGTGAGCGTCCTGGGCCCGTAGTGGGCCTGACGCGCGCGGAGCGTGCTGAAACAAGGGTCAGTTTTTCAGTAATCCTTCAATCTTGCTGATGTTTGCTGCAGAGTCCCACTCCACACCACCTCCGATTGTTTCAATCAGCTCGCCGTCTTTACCGAAAATAAAGCTCATCGGCAGGCCGCGCAGGCCAAACTCACGAAAGCTCCGGCCTTTCTCATCAAGCAGGACAGGGAATGTCAGCGGATGACCCTTGCTTTTCATCTCTGCCAGAAACGTATCCACTTTCGCGCCCGGTTCCCCGGCATTAATCGCCACAATCTCAAACGGCTGGCCGGTAAAGTGCTGACGCAGGCGCTCCATGGTCGGCATTTCTTTGACGCAGGGTGGGCACCAGGTGGCCCAGAAGTTCAACAGTACAATCTTGCCTTTAAACTGGCTCAGACTGACCGGTTGCTGCTCGGTATTTTCAAATGACAGCTGATAGAGCTCGGTATCTGCATTAGCGGTCGGGGTGAATAGCGTGCTCAACGCCAGCAGGGCGGCGACAATCAGAGGGCGCATGAAAGGCTCCTTATACGCATGATGGATCCTGGTTGGACTGGGGCCATCATAGCGACAGTGCAGCGTGATTGCATGGGTGTTGGTTTGTCAGGTATGGCAAAGCAGTACAGACCGGGGGGATCTGCACCGGTACAGGCGCCCAGACATGGCTGACTGTACTGTGCTTGCAGCCAAAAAGCTGATTCTGTTACCGTCGCGTAAAGGGCGCTAGACTGAGCGCCATTCAAATCATATGTTCAATCAGGAAGAGTCAGATGAAGCTAGCGTTTATTGGCCTGGGTGTAATGGGATTTCCAATGGCGGGGCATCTGCAGCGTGCAGGTCATGATGTCACGGTCTTTAACCGTACTGCCAGCAAAGCGCAGGCATGGGTTGATACCTATGGCGGTAACTGGGCAGCAACGCCAGCCCAGGCTGCAGCCGGTGCTGAGATTGTCTTCAGCTGTGTCGGTAATGATGATGATCTGCGCCAGGTTGTACTGGGTGAAGACGGTGCCTTTAAGGGGATGAATGCTGGCGCTACGCTGGTGGACCATACCACGGCGTCTGCTGATGTTGCCCGTGAGCTGGCCACCCTGGCGGTGGAGCAAGGGCTGGGGTTTCTGGATGCACCGGTGTCCGGTGGCCAGGCGGGTGCTGAGCACGGTGCACTGAGCGTTATGGTGGGCGGTAATACAGACACATTCGCCCACTGTGAGCCGGTGATGCTGGCCTACGGTAAGGCGATCAAGCTGCTGGGCGAGGCCGGTTCAGGTCAGCTGGCCAAGATGGTTAATCAGATCTGTATCGCGGGTATTGTGCAGGGTCTGGCCGAAGGTGTGCATTTTGCCAAGCGCGCGGGGCTGGATGCCGAAGGGCTGTTTGATGTGATTCAGCACGGTGCTGCAGGTTCCTGGCAAATGGTGAACCGCCATCAGACCATGCTCGATAACGAATTTGAATTTGGCTTTGCCGTCGACTGGATGCGTAAAGATCTGGGTATCACCCTGGATGAAGCCCGTAACAACGGTGCTCAGTTACCGGTCACTGCTCTAGTGGATCAGTTCTACGCTCAGGTACAGAAAATGGGCGGAAATCGCTGGGATACCTCCAGCCTGGTCGCGCGACTGGAACGTGACGAAGACTGATGATCTAAGCCTCTGCCCCTGAAAGTGAAGTCCCTTTTGGGGATAGATTCAGGGGAGGTGAGGCGTCTGAAAATAGAAAATCATTGCTTATCCTTCGACCAATCGTCCGGTCAACTATGGACAGTGTATAGCTAGCCTCTATAAAATCAGCGCCGTTATACCCATACCTATAATGATCGATGTCTTTTAAAGGACGGTTCTATGGATAAGTACGCTCTGATCTCTTTCATCCCAAGCATGGCTGTTGTTATCGGCTGTGTCGCTATCGTTGTTGTTGGCGTTAAGTACATGCGCAAGTTTATGGCAGAAGACGCAGCAAAAGCGGCGGCAAGCGAACAGCGTTAAGTTGCTGTGAGTGCGTTGTCAGGTGTCATCATGGCTCTGGCGACGCGCCCCAGTTATCCGGCACCACAAACCCTCGATCGACTTCCTGCCAGTTCCCTTCATTATCCTGCGCTAGCCTGCTAACCAGTATGGGCCCTGTAGCCTGTGCCAGTCTCTGCTCAACCGCGTTGTTCTCTGTTTGCGGTGGCTTATTCCAGTTCAGTAGCCAGTCGGGCTTGTCACGAATCTGCAGAGCAAGGCTTTGATGGCTATTGTTTGAGGTCAGCTGGTCGCGTTTATGCTGATGCAGCCACCAGCCATGGTTGTGCTGTGGGTTAATTGCCGGGTGTAGCGCTGCCGGGGCAATCATGGTCTGGTGCCATGGGTAAAACAGATACCCCTGGATTAACAGATGCTGGTGGCGTGGGATGGGAAACCCCAATTGTTCACAGGCGGATATCCCGGCGGCCTTTGTACTGAGCTGAATCTGCTTTTGTGTCATATGAAGCCACTTACGCGCCAGGCTATCATGGCGATTGGGCCCGACAAAACTAGCCAGCTCAGTAGCCGGGCCATCACAGAGGTAGAATTTGATTGCGCACTCCATGTGATGGCACTCATAACGGTGATCAAGCCAGAGAAAGTCGAACTCGCCAATGGTGCGCTGTTGATTGAATACCTGGATATTGCTCCGTACATCAATAATGTCAGTACAGGCCATCAGGTAGTGCTTTACCATCTGCTCATAGTACGTGCCCAGTTGTGATGTGGCGGGCGATGCAGAGAATGGCTTAGCCAGCGGGGTCGTCGTCATTTGTTGCAGAGCTTTCAGGCCGTTGAGCGGTGCATGAGTGTTCATCAGCATGGGCTGTTTTAGTAGCCAGCGGTGCAGATTGGCATAGCAATTCGTCGTGCAGTGGCTAGGCAAGGGCGAGGCATCCCCGTAAAGTATTGGGCATTGTTTATCTGTATCAATTATAACGGGAACCCATGGCATGAACCGACCTCTACATCATCAGCCCCTTATATCCGAGAGCGACCCGTTAGAGCGCCATCCTATGATGTCTGAAACAGATATCAATAATATCCTTGTTAACGGTGCGATGATCTCGCTGGCTAAGCTCAAACGCGCACAAAGCTTTAATGCCCGTATCTATTACTATGCTGAGATCGGTGTTTATCTTGAAGTTGCGCTCTCGCGTGGGGCCGGGATTACGGATGCCACGCTGGAAGGGGTGGAACGTATTCACCAGGAAGCGACCCATATTCATATGGATGCCAGTAAGGCGACTCGTCTGAACCTGTCCTGATTCCGTTGGCACCTTATGGGGCCTGAACCTGTTGTCTGAGTCTGCTGTTTTTGATGACTGATACCCAAATTAGTTTTGATGCCGCTGCGTTTCTGGCGCAATTAACCCGCCGTCCCGGCATCTATCAGATGTACGATGCCACTGGCAAAATTCTGTATGTCGGTAAGGCCAAGAACCTTAAAAATCGCGTTAGCAGTTACTTCCGCACGACGGGGTTGAGTACTAAAACCCAGGCGCTGGTGGCGAAAATTGCCGACGTGCAGGTGACGGTTACCCATAGCGAAACCGAAGCGCTGTTGCTGGAACAGAACCTGATCAAGAACGAGCGGCCGCCGTACAATATTCTGCTGCGTGATGATAAGTCCTATCCCTATATTTTTGTCTCGGATAAGGATGCCTATCCGGCGGTGCGGTTTAATCGCGGCGCCCGGCGTAAAGGCGGGCGTTATTTTGGCCCATTTCCCAATGGTGGTGCGGTACGTGAAAGCCTGAATCTGCTGCAGAAAGTATTTCGGATTCGTCAATGCGAAGATGCTTTTTTCAAGAATCGCTCCCGGCCCTGTCTGCAATATCAGATTAACCGCTGTAGTGGGCCTTGTGTTGAAACTCTGATTTCAAAAGAGGATTACGCCAGCGATATCCGTCACGCCACCATGTTTCTGGAAGGTAAGAACAACGCCATTATGCAGGAGCTGGGCGAGGCGATGGAGCAGGCCTCAATGACACTGGAGTTTGAGAAAGCGGCGGTCTATCGCGATCAGATCAGCAGCCTGCAGATTGTGCAGGAGCAGCAGTACGTTACCGGTATGAGCGGCGATGCTGATGTGTTTGGTGTTGCGATGCAGCCTGGTGGAGTCTCGCTGCATATGCTGTTTGTCCGTGCGGGTCGGGTGATTGGCAGTAAGGCAGTGCATCCTAAGGTGTCGATCGAGGATAGTGAGGGCGATATTCTGTCGGCCTTTCTGGGGCAATGGTATTTCGGCTCCCAGCGTGAAATCCCCAATCAGGTGGTCGTCAGTTTTGCTCTGGATGACCAGGCCGTACTGGAAGAGGCGCTAACACAGCGACGCGGGCGCAAGGTGTCAGTCAGTCATAGCGTGCGTGGTGAACGTGCGGGCTGGCAGCGACTGGCGCAGACCAACGCCGAGCAGCAGCTGGTGGCCCATATGGCCAACAAACAAAATGTGTATAACCGCTTTCTGGCGCTGCAGGAGGTACTCGGGCTGGACAGCTTGCCAGGACGGCTGGAATGTTTCGATATCAGTCATAGTTCGGGTGAGGCGACAGTCGCTTCCTGTGTGGTGTTTGACCGTAACGGACCGTTGAAAACGGACTATCGGACTTTCAATATTGAAGGGATTACCGGTGGTGATGACTATGCAGCCATGCACCAGGCACTGGAACGTCGCTATACCCGGTTGAAAAAAGGTGAGGGTAAACTGCCGGATATCCTGCTGATCGATGGGGGTAAAGGTCAGGTGACTCAGGCGCTGGAAGTGCTGGAGCAACTACAGATTACCGAGGTGCTGGTGGTGGGTGTGGCGAAAGGCCCTAGTCGACGGGCCGGGCTGGAAGTGCTGATACTGGGAGATAGTGGCGACGAGATAACGCTGGCGGGTGACTCATCTGCATTGCATCTGGTACAGCACATTCGTGATGAGGCTCACCGTTTTGCGATTACCGGCCATCGCGCCCGGCGAGGTAAGGCGCGAAAACAGTCAAAACTCGAAGAAATTCCAGGGGTTGGCCCTAAGCGACGACGTGAATTGCTACGTCATTTTGGCGGAATTGCATCAATTGAGCGGGCCAGTATTGAAGAAATTACCAAAGTCTCTACCATTAGCCGGACGCTTGCAGAGGATATCTATGCTGCGTTACACCCCGAGTCTTAAGCGCGAAGCGTTGTTGGAAAAGCATTTTATATGACCATCCCGAATATTTTGACGCTGCTGCGTATTGTTCTGATCCCTGTCTTTGTTGTGATTTATTATCTGCCGTTTGAGTGGAGTGCGCTGGTGGCCGGCAGTGTGTTTTGTCTGGCGGCAGTCACTGACTGGTTTGACGGTTACCTGGCCCGTAAACTGGACCAGATGTCGCCTTTTGGTGCTTTTCTGGACCCGGTTGCAGATAAGCTGATTGTGGCCGTTTCGTTAGTGGTGCTGGTAGATAGCTACTCTACGCCCTGGCTGACACTGCCTGCGGTGGTGATTATTGGCCGTGAGATTGTGATTTCTGCACTACGTGAGTGGATGGCCGAGCTGGGTAAACGCGCCAGTGTGGCGGTGTCTTATGTGGGTAAGGTGAAAACTGCCCTGCAGATGCTGGCAATTCTGTTGCTGGTGGTTGCAGACCCCTGGAGTACGCTGGGGTGGTCGGGTATTGCTGCATTGTATGTTGCAGCAGGCCTGACCCTGTGGTCGATGTATGAGTATCTAAAAGCGGCCTGGCCGGAACTGGTAAAAGACATCTAACTGCTTAAAAAATAAACAGAATAATTTGAAAATAGTTTCAAGTAGAGTGTTGACACTAAAAGCCAGCGCTCTATAATACGCCCCACTTACAGCGAAGCGGAAATAGCTCAGTTGGTAGAGCACGACCTTGCCAAGGTCGGGGTCGCGAGTTCGAATCTCGTTTTCCGCTCCAATTTACTGTAAGGTTTTGAAAAATGGGCTGGATGGCAGAGTGGTCATGCAGCGGACTGCAACTCCGTTAACGCCGGTTCGATTCCGACTCCAGCCTCCATTTCTGATTATCAAACTTTCCCCTTATACCTCCTTATCCGCATAGCACTAATCCATCAGCATGTTTCCGTTTTTTGCGGTAAGGCAAAGCGCACTTTTATGATCGCTGGTGTGTCTTACAGGCCTGGTTGTTATCTACTTCCTTTTGGTTGCCGTTTGGAGTTGATTGGCGATCTTCAGCTTGATGCGCCAAAATACGGTTGCTGGTTGTTTTTGACATGTGTTTTATTGATGTTACCTGTACAGATTGCGTATGTGGGTTAATGTTTTTGCAAGTGTGCTCTAAAATAGGGGTATTCAATTGGAAATACATATCATTTGATATGTATTAAAGGAGATTAATATGCCCAGGCCAAGTAATACTTACGAGCGTGTATTTAGTGCGGCTGACCAACTGCTGGAACAGGGGGTGCGGCCAACACAGCAGAAGATTCGCGAGCAGCTGGGCAGTGGTTCAATATCAACTATAAATAAAGCGCTGGGTGACTGGTGGCAGCAGTTGGGCCAGCGAATGAAAGACCAGCGTAGTGTGCCGGGTCTGCCTGAGCCGGTGTCTGACGTGGCGCAAAAACTCTGGCAGCAGGCGCTGGGCTACGCGGAGAGGAGCTTTAAAGAGCAAAGTCAGCAGTATGCGGCTCAGTTACAGGCGCAAAGCGATGAAGTTCAATTGCAGGCGCAAGAAGCGTTTCAGCAGGCGGGTGTATTACGTAGTCATAATGAGCGGCTGATGCAGGAAAATGAACTGTTGATGGTTGAGCGTCGAGATCAGGAGCGGCGGGTACGTGAACTTGAGTCTGATGTGATAGCGCTGACAGGTGGTAATGCGGACTTGAAACGTGAGCTTAAGCAGCAAAAGATATTGTTAAAAAATAACAAGTTGAGTGATATTCCTAAGGTTGAATATAGTGATGAGCTTATACAGCTGAAGGTTGATGTAAAAGTGAAGGATCGCGCGCTTGAGCAATTTGGTACCAGGGTCGCACAGCTGGAAAATGAAAATTCTCAGCTACGGCGCGAGCGTTATGAGGTTGAACAGGATGCGCTTAAGCGTCAGCATGGTCTTGAGCTGGTGATAGCGCAGCAGGATGTGCGTTATGAAGAATCCCAACGATCCCTGCAGCGTTATCAGGTGGATATTAAGGATGTTATTGATCCGGATATCAATCAGCTTTAATACTGCTTATTAAGGCGTTGTTTTATGGATATTTATCTAGATGACTCGACAGATTACGAGGCGGTCGTTGCGACACTTGGCCGGTGTGAGCTGGATGATGTGTTGTGCTGTCGTTCCGAATCTGTATTTCAGGTGGCACGCTCAGCGATAACCCGGACGCGCCGTGCCGGGTTGGCGCTGCAGTTACTGGATTCAGATGGTTATGTTATCCGACAGTTGACCAGTAAGCAGCGCGTAGCGGCGGCTACGGATCAGTTGAGTGATAAGCAGATCACTGTTGTTCGGGCGCTGGAGAAGGTGCTTGGCTATTGCAAGGCTGAGGGTATTCAGTTGATAGGCTATAGCGACGAGCTGGTTGCTGTACCGGTTGGGATAAAAGATGATGATATTGCGTCGGCAGCGGCGTTGGCGCTGGAAGCTGAAGGGGTTTACCGTGGTGTAGAGGTGCTTGATAGCCCATGCTAAGGTTTGATTTTATGTGCATCTGTTCGCATAATCTTTGCGTTCCAAGCGATAAATCTAAGAAATCATATATTAAAATTAATTGTTAGGCGCCCTGATGGACCCAAAAATCCGTGTAATGCTTGTTGATGATCACCCTCTGGTCAGAGTAGGTTTCCTGCGTCTGCTTGAGTCCGAGCTCGATATGGAGGTTGTCGCCGAGGCCGAGACTGGCCGTGAGGCGTTTGAGTTGTTCCGTCAGCATCTGCCGGATGTTGTTGTGCTTGATCTGGTGATGCCGACGGGGTTTGAGCAGGAGGCTGAAGAGGTTCAATCGCAGGCTAATGGTGGTCTTGAAGCGTTACGCCGCATCCGCTGTTTTGATGATAGCGCGCGGGTGCTGGTGCTGACGGGGAAGGAGGGTGGTTCTTTTCCTTCCCATGTGCTGCAGGCGGGTGCTCAGGGTTTTATGACCAAGCGGTCTGCCCCTGAGGAGCTGGGCAAGGCAATCCGTGAAGTGTATGCGCGGCGTCGTTATCTCTCTGCGGGTGTTGAACTACCAGATGTTAGTCAGGATCCGGTAAAGCAGCTGACGCGGCGTGAGTTTCAGGTGTTTTCTCAGCTTGCTGAAGGTGTGAGTGTGGCGGATATTGCCCGGGCTATGAGTCTGAGCCCTAAGACTGTACATGCCCATCGCGCCAATATTTTTCGTAAGCTAAATGTGGCCAGTAACGCAGAAATTGTCCATATGGCCATTAGAAATGGAATTGTTGAGGCTTGATCCGCTCTAACCCTCTATAGTTGCTTTAGGGGGTTCCTATGAATGATCCTGCAAAAGAAGTTGTCGACGCGCTTGTTGCAGCGGATATGCTTTGGCGTGAAATTGATATTGGTGATCTGATCATGCTGGAAGGGGATTTGCATCGCAATAACCGACTCCAGTTGTTGGCAAAGCATCCATATCAGGTGCTGGCCAAAATGAACGGTGCATCAGGTTCTCAACGTTTTATTGTGCAGTCTGATAAAACAGATGAGGTTATAGAGGTTTATCCTGCCCAGTTGTGTAGCTACCAGGAGGCTCAGGTGCCTGTTTTTCATGCCTGAGTGCTGGTTGACTGTCGATCTGTGCTGGCGTTTGTGAGGCTGTGCCAGCAGCTTTATTTCACAAGGTTGTCGTAGCTTGTACTGAATGATACAGGCTTCATGTGATATATCCCTTATGCCGATAAATAGCATTATCGGCATCATGTCATCCTTCTTCGCAAGTAGCTCTTCTAATTCATTGTTTCTAAGTGGCTAATCTTTAAATAATCACGGCTCACGGCTCACGGCTCACGGCTCACGGCGCGTTAAGGCGTTAGTGCATGTCTTTTCCGGTTGAGTAGATGTGCGTTTATACAGTACGGTTTACCGTCTGATCGGTGGTGTTGAACCCAGCTGCCGGGTCTGCAGCAGAGGCCTATTGGTTGTTTTTCATGCTGCGTTTCGTTGGATTGCTTGTTATTAGCCTTAAAACACGCCAAAACTGCCCAAAGCTTATCTTCACCGTCAGGTCGGCAAAGCTGGCTGCTTTCGGCTACTCGAATGAGTCTGTGTATGTTGGTTTTTTATTTATTTTCACTTGCGCATGGATATCAGGATGGTCTTGGGTATCTCTATGAAAGGTTGCGTTCGTTCTTGGTCGGCGCTACCGGCACGCTTTTGTAGTCTGTGCAACTCAGGGGGAAAATAGGCTGTCTGACATTGTTCATGTTGCTGTTGGAGCTGCCGTGTTTGTGCATATCTGGATGTGTTTATGTCCTTCCAGCCAGGAGCTCTGGTTTGAGGTCTTGGCTCTGGGCTGATGTGATGCCTGGTCTTTATATTTGTGGATTGCTCAGTTGTTGGATCGGTGGGCGAGGTCAGCCTCGTGCGCAGCTATGTGTTTTGAATGGGCTGAGTGCTAACGCGTCTGGCTGCACGGTGTGTCAGAGGCATAGAGGTTTAGTCTGATAAGCTTCTGGCTGAGGGTCTTTGGCTGGCCTGAGTGCGCGGCCTGTAAAGGTGACCATTGAGGTCTCTTGGGTTGAAAAACACGGCAATATTTAACTTCTCATAATGTATATTATGTTAAATAAAGGATATGGAAATACCTGCCCCTGTATTGTTTTCTCTGTTTTAGTTGTCAGTATTTCGTCATTCTGGGTTTTGGGTGCTCTTTCCGTGCCAGCCTGGTGTTCAGGATTTAAGGATTGGCTGCTTTGTGGTCACCGCGTACGGAGAGTTGCGAAGATTTCTACTTTGCGGGCTGAGTGCTGTCTTATGTGAGATATCGACCTGTTTCGGCTCTGCGCTGAGTTTTTGGCCGTGAGCTTCTCGAATGTGAGATCTGGCCCCAGTGATCTGCTTGTCAGGTGTCTCTGCAGGAGTCGGTCTGTTGGCGATTCGGGAAATCCAGCCTTTTGAGTGGAATTCATCGTTCCGCTATGTGTCGTTTTACGGAATGAATTACTACGGTATGAGTGTCTTACCGCTGCCAGGGTTCGTTCCGGTGGTGTCTGTGCTGCAATGAAGGGTCTTTAATGATCGTATTTTATTTATATAATATGTATTTTGTACTTAGTTGTGCTTTTCACAGGCCTTTCCGGGTGCTGATTTCAGTTGTCAGCGTCCTGTCAGGCCAGTGTTTCAGCTGATCAGGGTCGCCAGCAAGCTGGCTCCTACGGTTAGTTTTTACCTGATCTATGGCTCTGATTTAACATTAAGAAAGCTTCTTAATATTCTGAATTATAATTAGTTTTTTGCTTATCTGAACTTCCTGTATCGCTTTCAGCGTGGTGTCGTGCTGGTTCTGCCGCTCTGTTCTGCCATTTGCCTGCCGTCCCATGATGACGATGGTAGTCGTTTAAGCTGAGCTGAAACCGTAATCAGGGTTCAGGGTGTTGTGTGGCAGTTGATAATACCGTTGTCGATAAGCTTCTGGCGCTGGTTGTGGATGCCGTTGTCTAGAGATGGTGTTTCTTTATTGCTGATCTGCGCGCCTTTGTGAGCCACGAACTCTCAGGTGGTTTCCCGGCCTGTGGTCAGTATCCCTCTGTGGCGTAAACTCCTTTTCCCGGTAATGGCTTTCCAGTCGTGGTAATGCAGGGTCACCTTCACCGATGTAGCGTCACTCACCCTCCCCGCTGCTGTCTGGCCCCAGAAGCAGATACGCGCTGGTCTGGCTGAACTCATCCCGTTATTTCACTTCGGCTCGATAATACGCAGGTCGTCCGGGTCGCCGTTGGCAGCGAAGATCTGGATGGAGAATGGTGTGTTATGGCTCACGGTGATGCCTTTTCCCTGACTTCTTCGGGGTGCCTGGTCAGGCTGGCGTTAAGCGCCAGACTTTCAGCAAGTTAGAGTGCTTTGTGCATTATTGTCTGGTGGCGGTAATGATCAGATAGCGGGTATGGGTCTGGATGGTGGAGAAGCCGGGGAATAGCTGGTCGGCAAAGGCGTCACGCATACGGCCAATGCTCAGCTCATCCTGGATGCCGGGTTCCTGCAGCAGGGCCAGTACCTGGCTGGCCCGCTCGGGATCGGTAGGAGTCGGTTTGCTGGGTGGTGTTATTCGGCTTTAGTGGCGGCGTTGGCGAATTTGGCCAGAGCGTTTTCAATTTTTCCCAGCGCGGCGTTGCAGCTTTTTATGTTGTGGCGCTGTTTCAGGTAGCTGGGCTTGTTATAGCCGTACCAGACGTCCCCTGCTTTGTCCTGCCAGATCAGCGCTTTTTGTGGCAAGTCGATGGCGGTGGTCTGGCTGCATTGCATTAATGGGGTGCCGACTTTGGGGTTGCCGAAGATGACCAGCTGGGTTGGGCGTAGTTGTTTGTTAACTTTTTTTGCACCGGCGGCGTGGTCGATGCGGGTGAATACGGTCATGCCTTTGGCGTTGAGTACGGCTTCCAGTCGGTCGGCAGTTTTGCTGACGCTGTGGTGGCTTTTGAGGGTGATCATGCCGTTGTCGCGGGTTGTATTGCTGTGGTTGTCAGCCTGGGCAGTGGCGGCCAGGGTTGCAGTGAGGGCCAGGGTGGTGAGGCTGAGAGTTATGTTGCGCATGGTGGGGGTCCTTTTTATATTTTGAGTGTCTGTCTGGTTCAGGGCGGAGTAATAGCGTCCCGGTGGGACGCCGGTCCCACAAAGATTGGCTGCTTTGGTGTGGGTGACCGGGTTTTGGGGCTGGAGTTCCGTTGGTTTGGATGAGCTTGGACCTTTGGGGGAGGTTTCGGTAAGCGGTCTGATACAAAAAATACAGAAAACGTATTTTGTGCTTTTATGTTTCGTAACTGCCCTTCAGTCTGTCCATGGGTTTGGCGGCGGCGCTCTGGTGTCGCTCTACCCGGCTGGTGTGGAGGTATTGGGAGGTGGTGTCGATGCTGTCGTGTCCGGCGTCGGCCTGGACGTGGGACAGTGGGCGCTGGTTGAGGTTGATGTCGTGGGATATGCCGGTGTGGCGGATGCTGTGGGGGGTCATCTGGCGCATTTCTTGGGCGTCCTGATCAAAGCCGTCATCGGCGGCCAGGTTGGCGGCGTGGTTGAACAGCAGGTAGATCTGTTCGCGTAGCTGGCGAATGCCCAGGTTGGCGTTGCGCAGGCCTGCATCGCGGCCATGGCTGGCGGCGCGGTGGCGGGTGAACAGCGGGATTTCTTCTTTGGGGGCCGGTAGTGTGCTGAGGCCCAGGTGGCTGCGGTAGCGTTTGAGGGCTTTGAGCAAGGCGTTGGAGGCGGCAACGGTGCGGGATTTACCGCCTTTGCTGCGCGGGATGTGAAAGCCCCAGACCCCGGTTTTGCTGTCGCGGCGGAACTGGCCCATGATCGGGGCGAAGCCGGGCCGGGCGGCGATTTCGGAGATGCGCAGGTAGCAGCTGTACAGCAGGCTGATCATAAACAGGGTGCGTTCATGCTGGTCGGGCTGATCGTCGGCCAGCTGTTCGGCGCTGCTGATTACGTAAGACCATTGCAGTTCGCTGAAAGCTTTGATGTCGGCGTCGTCTTCGCCGCTGATCAGCCGTTGCTGGCCGGATTTAAAGCGGCCATTTCTCATCAGCATCATGGCCGGGTTGCGTTCGGTGTAGTCCAGGTCGATCAGGTAGCTGAAGAAAGAGGACAGGATTGCCAGTTTGGTTTTCAGCGCTTTGTCGGTAATGCGGTATGGCTGCTCCATGCCCTGCTCTTTTTTGCCCAGGAATGGCCGCCATAGTGGGTTCGGTAACCGTTCGCCCAGCTGTTTGTCGAGCCTGAACTGGGGCACGTTGCGGTAGCCGATCAGTTCTGTGGGTGGTGCCATGCAGTATTCGATGTAGCGATTGAGTACCCGGCGGTCGATGTCGGCCACGCTGACACCTTCGGCGACGAAGGCCCAGTGCAGAAAGGTGGTCAGTTCGCTGCGGTAGCTTTTGTAGTTGTTCTCGCTGTAGCGCTGTTCCAGTAGCCAGTCGACAGCCAGCTCGTAGAGCATGGCGGCGTCGTGAACCTGATTGAGGGTGATGCTGGCGATGTGCTGGTTGACGCTGGCGTTACTCTCTTCCAGCAGATCGACGGCGTCGAACAACGGAATGGCCGGTGGTAGGTCGTGCATCTGGGATCTGCGCTCTTGGGTTTTTATATATTGTAAAACAATGATATATGGCTGTAACTTAATGTTTTTTGTATCCATTTGGCAGTATTAAGAGCAAAAGCTTCCCGGTGGGGACACAGGTCCCACAAGGGCGTCGGTCTTATCGGGTGGTTGATATTTGAAATTACCACTGGGTGCGGTGGTCCTGGCCGATGGCTTCCTGCCAGCTGTGGTCCGGGTTGCCGCCGGGGGCTATATCCGGCACCCCTGCCTGGCTGGCGAATGTTGGCCATTGTTTTACGGCGTTGAGTACCTCGTTAATGATGCCCAGGGCGGTGCTGCGGCTGAGGTCGCCGTGGCGTGCGGTGGCGATCAGGTCATCCAGGGTGAAATTGTCCTGTTTGCCGTTCACGGTCATCTGGTGCTGGCGAGTCCAGCCCTGGCCGTTGCAGTGAGTGATGTCGTAGGCTGGAGATAGCCGCCACTGGCCGCGTTTGTCCATCAGGAAGCTGATGTTTTTGGTGTGGTCGTCCTGGTTGCGGGCGATGATGTTGAATACCATGCGGCGGTAGAATTCTTTGAAGGCCGGGTTGGGCAGGCGCAGGTCGCGCAGTACGCCGAAGGCCTGTTCGTAGGAATAGCCGCCGGACTGGTTGAAGTCGAAATGGGCCAGCCCGCACAGGGATTGCATGTGCAGTTTTTCGCCGCCGTCGAGCCGGTCAAAGCGATGGGTCATAAAGTGGGCGCGGCCATGTTCGTGAAACAGCCGGCATTGCGACATATCGATGCCAGCCGCTTTGGCCATCAGGTAGTAGGCGTATTCGACGATGCTGAAGCCCTGGGGGTCGGCCAGGCTTTCGTGGTCGCGGTTCTCTTCTACGCCATCAAATTTGAGCAGCCAGTAATCGAAGCCGGGGTCGGTATTAACCTGACCGGAGCGGACTTCGTTGGTGGTCTGGTTCCAGGCGATCACCGCTTTGGCGCGAGCGCCCCCGGCGGAGGTGCCGACGGATATGATCTGCTGCACCGCCTGCTTTCTGGTGAGGTCGTCCTCACCCAGGGCGGTGGACAGGCGCTGTTTGCTGCTCAGGGCGTCATTGGCCAGGACCACCAGTTCGGAGACTTCCAGCGGCATAGATTGTTCGGCCTGGTGATTCTGAGATGGCTTAAACTCCAGTGCGCCCATGCCTCGATTGCCGATGTAACAAAGCCGGTCGATGGGGCTGAAATCTGCTTGCGCCCTGCCCTGGCGCTCCAGCCACTGGTCGATCAGCCGGTTACCAAATTTGTCGGGCAGTGAGTCGGCCAGCAGGCCTGGCAGACCTTTGTATGTGTCGTGGCTCAGTGCAGAAAAACTGTAAGCACGGTCGGCCAGCGGCATCTGTAGCGGCGACAGCTCGATGCCGGAGCCGAGCAGTTTTTTATCATATTCGAAGTAGCCCAGGCTGTTATGCCAGATAACAGTGCCGACCTGGGTGCCCCAGAGCATTACCTGGGCGCTGGCAACGGTGTTGGCCATTTACGTATCCTCACCCCATTGCCATGGGGGCGCTGTGTCGTTTATCTGTGGTGTGGAGGCTTTTTGTCGGGAGGCGCGCTGGCGCGGGGTTTTGCGGTCCGCCAGCAACTGTGCGGCCCGTGGCGGTGGCAGCGGCAGAAACAGCTCCAGCTGATCCAGTATGCCCAGCGCTCGTAGAATCGCGATAACATTCAGCAGGCCGGTGCTTTTGGTGCCCTTTTCCAGGTTGCTGATGGTCCGGTCTGTGACGCCAGCGGCCTCCGCCAGCGCCTGGCGGGACAGATTGGCATTCAGTCGGGCTGCCTGAAAGCGCTGGCCTAGCTCCACCAAAACCTGCTGATTACTGAAATGATCCAAAGTCATAACTGAACCTATCGTTCCATAAAAAGCACAAAAATATAATTTTATGGAACTATAGTGCCTGAAATGAAAAATGATATATAGAGAAATATAGTTCCTGTTTGGTGGTCAAAAAATCATCAAGTGGAGTTATAGTTCCTGTTGTTGATTCTGGTATAGAAAGCCACTTAGTGATGCGGCAGGCATACAGCCGATGACGGATGCCATCGCTGTATGCCGTTACGGTGTGGGATCAGATCCGGGTGACGGATTCGTCCGGTATTGTTGGGTCGGAGGCTGGGTTGCCTTGAGGCACAGCCTGCTGGCTGTAGGCGATTTCGCCAAGCATGCTGTCGGCTGCAGAGGGCGCGCGTTCTGCGACGATGGTTGATTCTACCTCGCCGAAGCTGAAGCCGTCGTTACCGGTCTGCTGGCTATCGTCTTCAACCACAACACTGGTCTGGGCAGGTTCACTGCCCTGCGCCTGATTGTTCCCGCTGGTCACCTGCGGGCTGAAATCGCTGCTTTCCAGGGTGCTGTGCAGAATCTCCTGTTGTACTGCCTGGGGTTTTACTTCGTATTTGTAGTTGTACTTTTCCTGCTCGCTATATTCCAGACTTTCATCCTGGTATGGGTTGCCGTCGTCCAGTTTTTCGTATTCTTTTTCGTCGGAACTGCGAAATTCGCGGCGGTTTTCGTCGATCATTTTGAGTACATCTTTGAACAGCTCACTGCTGATCTGAGTGGACTCGCCACTTTCGCGGCCTTTTGTGATTGCCTGGTCGTAACGCTCCAGCGCATCCGGTTTGTAATCGCGGTAAAGCGCATCGGTAAAGATCTGCATGGTGACAGACTCCATTTTCAGGGCGCGGGCAAACACTTGCCGCCTGCCGCGTTAATTCATCCATTTTTGGCAGGGATTGTTGTTAATTGGCCTGCGGATAAAGATTTAGCATGGCGTATGCCAGCGATCAGGGACAGTGTTTTCTATTTTATGGGGGACAGATTGTTATTTTTTGTAGCAGTGCATTCCATGCGCGTCGGGGCTGGCGCGGGGGTTGGACGCTCGCGGAGCGAGCTGCTACGGGTGTCGGGTTAGCCTGGGCGGGTGGCTTTGCAGCTGTCTTTGTCGTTGTGGCGGTATTGGCTGCAGCCCCAGAATTCGCCGTTGCGCCCTTCTCTCAGGTTCATGGCGCTGCCGCAGGCTGGGCAGCTGGGTTCGGTGTGGCGGCAGACCGGGTTCATGCAGATGCGAACTTCTGCGTCCGGGTCCTGTTCCATGGGCGCGCCGCAGTTGCCGCAGGCCGGTTCGCTGTGATCGCAGCGTGGATAGCTGCTGCAGCCGTAGAAGCTGCCGCGTCGGCCCTGGCGTTCCAGCAGGTTGCCTTGCTGACATTTGGGGCACTCAGGGCTCAGGCCCAGTTGCTGGCTGAGGCTGGAGGGGAAGCTGTCCAGGTCCAGCGGGTAGTTGTTGTCCAGCAGCTCGCTGATGAACTCTGAGGGCCGGGTCATGTCGGTAACCAGTACGCTGCGGTGGCGGGCGCGGGTCAGGGCGACGTAGAACAGGCGGCGCTCTTCGGCGTGGGGGTAGTTGTCCAGCCCGGGTAACATGGCTTCGAGTAGCGGCGGGTTTTCTTTTTGCGAGGGGAAGCCGTTACGGCCGCTGACCAGTTCGACGATGACGCAATAATCGGCTTCTTTACCCTTACTTGCATGCATGCTCAGTGCTGCCAGTTGCAGGGTGCTGAACTCGGTTTGGAGCTCGGCCAGCTCGCTGCGGTCTGGCAGGTTATAGAGGTAGCGGCCCAGCAGGTAAACGCTGCTGCCCTGCTCGGCTTGCAGGCTGAGGGCGCGCAGGGCTTTGCGGATGGGTTCCAGCCGGGTTTTGCCGCTGTAGCCGCTGCGCAACAGGGATACCGCAGGAAAATCGACCTGGCTGTGGGTGGTCAGGTTTTTGCGTAGCTGGTCCGGGTTGCTCATAACGAAGCGATTGGCGATGGCACCGATGCTGTTGTTGAAGCGGAAGGTTTTATCCAGCACGGTGATGGCGGTGTCGCCAAACTGCTCGGCAAACTGGGTGGTCAGAGTCAGGTCGCTACCGGCAAAGCGGTAGATCGCCTGCCAGTCATCACCCACGCAAAACAGGCTGGCGTTGTTGTGCTGTTCACGCAGGGCGCTGATCAGATCCGCCCGTGGCCGGGCGATGTCCTGAAACTCATCGACCATGATCTCCTGCCAGGGTGAGTGAAACCGACCGCTACGCACATGTTCGATGGCGCGGTTGATCATATCGTCGAAGTCGATCTGCCCGGCGTCGTCCAGCGCCTGCTGATAAGCTCCCAGCAGTGGCTGGAGCAGGTCCAGCGCGGCGCGCATCCGTTCGGAGTCGTCAGCGTTTTCGATCAGCGGCTCAAAGCCGGTGTGATTGAACCGCCCGCCCCTGGCTCGGCCCAGCATCTCGTTCAGCAGTTCGGCCATCTGTTTGGTGGCACCGGTTTCATTCAGAGTGTCGAGCACGGCTTTGCCGGGCAATGGGTCAGGCTCTACGCCCAGCCCCAGCAGCCATTCAGCCAGCCGGGTGATCAGGGTGCCCTGCTGCCATTGCTGGTAATCGGTACATAACCAGTGGTTCTGCTCACGCTGATGGAAGGTTTCCAGCCAGCCCCAGTTCGCTTCGCTGTCTTGCTGGTTCATCCAGCGGGGCACTTTGCCGTCGGCGTTACGTGGCAGATAGTCGATCCAGGCGTCGAGTTCGGGCAGGTAAAACGTGGCTTCGTAGAAGCGGTAATCGGGCTTGCGCTGTTCCGGACTGTGGCGGTGCTGGTAGCAGTATTCGATGCCGTTGCGGAACAGCCAGTTGGCCAGCAGGGCTTCGGCCAGGCTGGCCATGGTCTCGCCTTTAAGGCTGACGATGCGGTTATCCAGCAGATATTGCTTGTGCTGGCCTTCGTGCTGAAAATCGAACGGGTCCCGCCCTGGATAGAGATAGTGGGCAAAGTAATGCAGGGCTTTCTGCTGGAAGCTGTCGTCGCTGCTGAGCAGGTGATTAAAGCACTCTTCGACCCAGGCTTTGCGGGTGGCCGGGTCTTCCGCCATCAGCGAAATCGCCGGTTGCTGGCCCTCCACCTGCTGGATGATGTAGCGACCCAGCGCATGGAAGGTAAAGCTGGCGATGCCGTTGGCACTCTGCCCCAGCCGTGAGTTGAGCCGTTCGCGCATTTCATCGGCGGCTTTGCGGGCAAAGGCCAGCATCAGAATTTGCCCCGGCTGGGCCCGGTTACTGGCCAGCAGATAGCCTGCCCGGCCGATCAGGGTGCTGGTTTTGCCGGTGCCTGCCCCGGCGACCACCAGGTTGTTGTGCTCATGGGTGACACAGGCGGTGCGCTGGGGTTCGGTTAGCGGGTTGCTTTCGATCTGGTCGAACAGCGGCTGATAACGACCCGCTTCGGCATCGGTGTAGCGCTTCTGTACTTTTTGCAGCTGCGCGTCACCGGCATGGGCCCAGCTGTAAACGTAGTTAAACGGCTTGCAAAACTCGGTATCGAAGGCCTCTGAGTCTGGCGGCTGTACAAACCGGGCGGCGGCATCACTGGCCTGCTGCACCAGGGCGCTCAGTTCGCTGATCAGTGGATAGCGACCACGAGGAATGCCCTGCTGCAAGGCTTTGGCATCAGTCTGCGCCTGGTCAGCGTGCTGCTGGTAAAACTGCTCGGTGATCAGCTGGGCCAGCTGCTGCCCTTCGTCCAGTGGCAGGCCGGTGAGCTGTAGCTCGTTGCCTGTCTGATCATGCAGGGTCAGGTCGGCCTGTTTGTCCTGCTCAGCCAGTAGCGGTGGCTGTGCCAGCTCGCTCAGGGCCAGTGACTGCTCATCCCAGTGCAGTGTGTCATTAGTCAGGTGCAGGGTTTTCCAGTTGGTGCCGGTCAGGCGTTTAAGCCAGCTGGTATTGAGTTCGAACAGTGTGGTCATGGGTACCGGATTTATCAGCAGAAGCGAACCGGGATTGTAGCGGGTATTTGAGGGGGTGTGCAGCTAAAGATCACCGGCTTGTGCCGAGTGTATGATCGATTTTTTGAGCATGGCTCAGTGCAGAGAAAAGCTAGAGCTTCCCGGTGGGACTTTTATCACGGTCGCTGGTCCCACAGGGCTGCTGGTCAGGTTATGAACACGGCGTCCAGGTTATCAGCGAACAGCAGGTTTTCCAGCCACTGGTCCAGTTGTTCAGCGGAGGCGGTGTTGATCTGTGCATCGCAGGTGCCGGGTAAGGGGCCAAATTTGCGGGTGAGCAGGCGTTTCAACGATTCTGCTTTGCCCTTTTTTAGACCTTCTGCTTTGCCTTTTTTCAGGCCTTCGGCCAGGCCCTTTTTCAGGCCGCGCTCGGTGGCTTCGCGTAGCAAGGTGACCTCGTCGTGCAGGGCGCGCTCGCGGACGAAGGCCTGACGACGGGTTTCGCCGTCGGCGCTGAGGCTATTGGTTGAGGGCATAGTAATGGCCTGTAGCTTAAGATGTCAGCACTCGACAATATCGCTTTTAAGGCTGGAAACAAAGGCGACGATATCATCACATTCCTGCTGCGGCACGTTCAGGGCCTGCATGGTGGCACCGGCATGTTCGAAGAACTGGTTCCAGTCGCTTTCACTGATGTTCATGCCGGTGTGCGAGAGTTTCATATCCCGGCCGGTGTAATACATCGGCCCGCCTGCGCTGGCGGCCAGATAGTCGATCAGCAGCTGTTTCTCGCGGGCGATACCGTCGTCGCTGCGGTGTTGCCAGAAACGGCCCAGTTGTGTGTCGGCCTGGAGCCGGGGTAGCAGATCATTGACGAAGGCGGTGATGCCATCATAGCTGCCCAGGCGTTGGTACAGTGTGGTTGTGCTCATTGGGGTTACCTTCCTGTTATCAGGTACGGCGGTTGGTCCTTTGAGCATAGTCGGGTGTGGGTGGCTTTGGGATATAGCGAAAAGAGCTTCCCGGTGGGGCTTTTACCATGATAGCGGGCCCCACAAGGGCTTGAACCTATTACGTCTACGGAAACACCACCGCTGTGTCCCCTGCTTTCCACTGTGGGTATTTGTGCATAATCTGTTGGAACAGGTCGCTGTTGATGCGGCTGTCCAGCCAGGTTTGCAGGGCGTTGTAGTCAGTGTTGTAGAACCACTCTTTGTCGACGTGGGCGCATTGGCGGATAAACGGGAAGATGGCGATGTCTGCGTAGGTCAGGTGGTCGGTGACCAGGTAGCCGTTGTTGCGCTGCAGCTGGCGGTCGAGCCGGGCCAGGGTGACTTCGCACTGGTCGCGGTGGTATTCCATCGGCCGTTCGGGGTGGCGGTCGTGATATTTATAGCGGTCCAGGTGCTGTTTGAAGACGAAGTCGTTTTCCTGCATCAGCCCTTCCAGTTCCCACACCCAGTCGTTATCGGCGCTGAACAGCCAGCCATCGGGGTCATTTTGTTGCAGCGCCCAGCGCATGATGTTGCGGCTTTCGTCGATTACCTTGCCATCCGGCAGTACCAGCACCGGGACAGTGCCTTTTGGTGAGGCAGACAGCATCTCGGCGGGTTTGTCTTTGAGGATGATTTCACGCAGTTCAACGCTGACGCCGCTGTAGGCGATGGTCAGCCTTGCGCGCATGGCGTAGGGGCAGCGGCGGAATGAGTAGAGAATGGCTTGGGTCATGGTTCTGTTATCCGGTTTGGGCCCCCCATGCTGAGCATGGAGGGCTGAATACAGTGCGTGACGCGACGGGGCGTCGCTGCTACGGCCTGGGGTGTACTGGATGCGGCATCAGGTTATCGCGAACTCTGCATCCAGTTTGCTGTAGCCCAGCCCGGCGTGTTTGTGCACGCTGATCTGGTTGGGGATGCGTTCTTTCAGGGCGTCGACGTGGGAGATGATGCCGATCATCTTGCCGCTGGCGTTGAGGGCGTCCAGTGCATCCAGCGCCAGTTCCAGGGTGTCGGGGTCCAGGGTGCCGAAGCCTTCATCGAGGAACAGTGAGTCGATGCTGGTTTTATGGCTGACCAGATCCGATAGCGCCAGTGCCAGCGCCAGGCTGACCAGGAAGCTTTCGCCGCCGGACAGGGTGCGGGTGTCGCGGATGCTGTCGCCTTGCCAGCTGTCGATCACGGCCAGGCTGAGTTCGGCATCGCTGCGGCGCTGCAGTCGGTAGCGGCCATGCAGACGGCCCAGCTGGCGGTTGGCCAGTTCGACCAGATGGTCCAGAGTGAGGCCCTGAGCGTAGCGGCGGAACCGTGCCCCGTCGGCGGAACCGATCAGGCTGCTCAGGCGTACCCAGAGATCATAACGGGCTTGCTGTTCGCTGTGCTGGGCTTGCAGCGCTTCAAACTGATGGCGTTTCTGGTGGTCGTTATCGAGCTGTTCTTTTAGCTGACCCTGGCGCTGGTTCAGTGTTGCCAGTTCGGTGGTGGCAGCGGTCAGGTTTTCTTCGATCTGCGCCAGGCTGTCGTCGGTTTTCTGTTTGCCGATCAGCTCGGAGAGTTGTGCGGCGGCCTGAATATGCAGTGCGTTGGCCTGGGCGCGGCGGGTATCGAGCTGCTGCTTCAGGGCGCTGAGCTGTTCCCGCTGTTCGGCGGGTAACAGGGCCTGTTGCCACTGTTCGGTGCTGTCGAACGGGCTGTCGGTCAGTGTCTGTTGCCATTGCTGCTCAGCGTCGCTGATGGCGGTTTGCTGGCTGGCCAGGATCTCTTCCAGCTGTTTCAGGGTGCCGGTCAGGCTGTCCTGTTGTTGCTGCAGTGTTTGTTGTTCTGTGCGGCTGTTGTCCAGTGCGCTGCGTGTCTGTTCAAGCAGTGCTGTGGCCTGGCCCCGCGCGTGGCTGGTGTCTTTGTCGCCAAACAGCTGCTGGCGTTGCTGTTGCAGGGTTTCAAGCTGGCTGCGCTGCTCGCTGAGCTGGCTGTCCAGCTCGCCCAGCAGGCGGGTTTTCTCTGTGTATTGGGCCTGAGCTTCAGGGTTGTTTTTAGCTAACACAGCCAGGGTTTCATTGCTGAGTTGCTGGCTGTGCTGCATCTGCTGGTAGCGTTCAGCCTGCTGTTGCTGGGTTTCCAGCCAGGCCTGCTGGGCATCCAGTGCGGGCAGCGGTTTGATCTGCTCGGCCAGAGCGCTTTCCAGCTGTTCAATGTCACGGGCCAGCTCATCCAGTTTCTGATGCTGGCTGTCCAGCTGATGCTGATCTTTGCCCTGCTCGCCCTCTGCCAGGCTCAGTGCCTTCTGGGCGTCGTTAAGCTGGCTGGCGCATTGCTGTAACTGCTGACTGTTGTCGGCCAGCTGCTGGTTGAACTGGTCCAGCTGCTGTAGCCGGGCCTGTTGTGTCTGCTGTTGTTGCTCCAGCTGCAGGATTGCCTGGTTGATGCCGTCCGGGTTGCGAATGTCCAGCGTCAGATTCAGCTGGGTGCAGAGTGCCTGCCACTCGTTCAGCAGCGCTGTTTTCTGCTGCTGCAGCTGAGCCTGCTGTTGCTGGTACTGTTCCACCGTGGATTGCAGGGTGGCCAGTTCGGTGCCGATCTGCTGACCGGCTTTGATCACGGCATTAAACAGCTGCTCGCTTTGCTGCAGGCGCTGTTCGGTTTCTGACACGTTAACCGGCTGATACTGGCTGACGGCCGGGTGTTCGGCGGAACCACACAGTGGACAGGGCTGGCCGGGCTGGAGCTGGGCGCGATCCTGCTCGTACTTGGCGATCAGCTGTTCCTGTTGCAGCAACGTGCGCAAATCCGTGATCTGCTGTTTCAGCTGTTGCCACTCCCGCCCTTTTCCTTTGCGCTGTTCGGTTAGCTGCTGCACCGCTGGCTGTTGAGCATCAATCTGCTGCTGTAGCTGCTGATGCTGTGTGGCCAGTTGCTGATACTGGCCGCCAAGGTGACGCAGTTGTGCGATCTGCGCCCCCTGCTGGCTCCATTGCTGCTGGCGCAGCTGCTGCTCATCTTCACCCTGTAACAGCGCGACACGTTGCTGCTGCAGTTCTTTTTGCTGTTGCTGTGTGGCGGCCTGGCTCTGTTCGCACTGTGCCAGGTAGCCTTTCAGGGTTTGATGGCGCTGCTGGAACCCCGCCAGTTTCTGATGTTGTTCGCTGATGGCGGTGGTGGTGGCCTGCTGGTTGCTGGCCAGGGTTGCCCGGCGTTCCAGCTGGCCTTGCCAGTGGCGCAGCTGCTGGGGCAGTTCTTTATCGGCCTCGTGCTCGGCCAGGTAATCAACGGCGGCTTTACGTTGTTGCTCGGCGTCGTCTTGCTGTTGCTTCTGCTGGGCCAGCTGGCTGTTCAGCGCGGCCATGCCATCGCTCAGGGCTTTATGCGCGGTGTCCTGCTGTTGCAGTTGCTGCTGCTGATGGCTGAGTTGTTGATCCAGCGGGATCACTTGCTCCACCAGCAGGGTTTCCAGCGTATTACGGGCCTCTTCAGCGCTGCTAACGGCCTGCTGTTTTTCGTTCAGGCTGCTGTTCAGCTCGGTCAGACTGGTGGCGGCCTGTTGCTGGGCCTGTTGCTGGCTGTCCCGTTGTGCCGATTTGTCTGCCTGGTCAGTTTGCAAACTGTGCAGCCGTTCATGCAGGGGTTTGAGCTCCAGTGCAGGCAACGCGCAGCTGAGTTGCTGCAGCGCCTCGGCGCTGTCTTCCTCGGCCTGCTCTACGTCGTCCAGCTGGCCGCTGGCCTCTGTCAGCCGACTTTCCTGGGCGATAATCTGCTCGCGCCAGGTTTTATGGGTATTCAGGGTTTTCTGCTGCTTTTGCAGGGTTGTCAGCTGGCCATCGAGTTGCTGCTTCTCGGCGTTCAGAGTGGTCAGCTGATCGTCATCCAGCAGGCTGACATCCCCGCAGCGCTCATTGAGCGTTTTCAGCTGCGTCTCTTCATCACGCATCCGCTGAAATACCCGCTGGGAGATCTCGCCGTAGATCTCGGTGCCGGTCAGCTCTTCCAGCAGTTCGGCCCGCTCGTTGGAGTTGGCATTGAGAAAGGCGGCGGTTTTACCCTGTGCCAGCAGCATGGAACGGGTAAAGCGATCAAAATCCAGCCCGGTCAGTTCGGTGATCTGGGCGACCTTCTCGTTCAGCTTGTCGCTGAGAATAGTCCCGTCACCAACCATCGCCAGCTCGCCTTTGGGCGGCTGCAGCTTGCCATCACTCAGACCACGGGCGCGGCGACGGCTCCAGTTAGCGCGATACGCCACGCCTTTAACCTCAAACTCGACCTCGGCCATCGCTTCCGAGGTGTGACGGGTCATCAGCTCGTCGATCTGTTTATCCATCCGCGGCGTGGCGTGATACAGCGCCAGACAGATGCCATCCAGCAACGAACTTTTACCCGCCCCGGTCGGCCCGGTAATGGCGAACAGACCGTTATTGGTAAACCGATCCGTGGTGAAATCGATAAACCATTCGCCTTTCAGCGAGTTGATGTTTTTCAGACGCAGGCTGAGAATCTTCATGCGCTAACCTCCTCGACAGGGGTGGCAGCCGTATCGCGTTCAGCCAGCTCGTTCATAATCTCGTTAAAAGCCTGAGTCAGAGAACCGGTGATCTCATCGGGCAACTCTGCTTCCTCAGCCAGCCGCCGGGCAAACACATCGCCTACGCTCAGCTCGGTCAGGGTTTCCTGGGTTTCACGTTCCAGCACCGTGGTACGTTCTTTGCGCTTACGCCGTACCCGCAACAATTCCACCGGCTTATCGGCAACAATGGTTTCCATTCGGCTTTGCAGATCATTCAGATAATCATCCCCGGCGATCTCAACTTCCAGCCAGATCAAGGGCTTAGTCAGCGCTTTGTCTGTTGTTTCTGGTTTGCTGGGCTCGCTTTTCAGGGATTCCATAAACTCAAACCCGAGCTGGATCGGCGGGGTTTCATCGGGCAGCGCGCCCTCTTTCAATAACCGGTCCAGCTTGGCTTCCACCTCGCTCAGAGTGCCTTTAAGCAACACCAGCTCCTGACTGCGGGGCACCGGGATCGGAGTGATCTGTGGCGTGGAGCCTTTCTTGCCGAACTCCACCAGCACCACCTCTTTCTCCATACTGGCTTCATCAAAACTTAGCGGGATGGGTGAGCCGCTATAACGGATATGCACATTCCCGGCCACCTGCTGAGGCCGATGCAGATGACCCAGTGCCATATAATCCACCGGCGGAAAGGCGCTCACCGGGAAGGCATCCAGGCTGCCGATATAAATATCACGTACCGACTCCGAGCTTTTACCGCCTACCGTCGTCAGATGACCGGTCGCAATAATCGGCAGATTAGGCAGGTCCAGCTTTTCACGCTGGCGCACGGCTTCGTCATGGCGTGTCTGATAGTGCTGTTGCATCGCCTGCAGCAACGCCTGCTGCCGGGCCTGACTGCTTTGCCCGGCCTGGCTTTGTAGCAGCTCACGACTGCGCAAAAACGGAATGGCACACAACAGCGCACCGGGTTGCTGCTTACGGTCTTTAAGCAGCAGCACCTGGTCGGCCGGGTTATCACTGATACCGCCGATTACCGACGTGCCCAGACAGGCCAGCAGATCACGGGACTCATGCAGCGTGGCCACCGAGTCATGGTTACCCCCCAATACCACCAGCTGGCATTTATGGGCGCGCATCTCGACAATGAAATTGTTATACAGCGTACGGGCATAACTGGGCGGCGTACCGGTATCGAACAGATCCCCGGCAACCACCAGCGCATCCACTTTATGGGTGCTGATCTGTGTCAGTAGCCAATCGAGAAAGGCGCGGTGTTCCGCATCCCGGCTTTTGCCCATAAAATGTTGCCCCAGGTGCCAGTCGGAACTGTGCAGAATTCGCATGGTGATTCCCGTCGTGAGTGCTAGTCGAAATGCGCTGAAATTCAGCGCGCCAGTCTAGCACGAGAGTTACGCCTGCGGGGGCCAGTAAAGGAACGGAATTCTGTTCGTTATTCGCCGCTTGGCGAGGCGGGTTCCGGCACCCCAAAGCATGAACAGTGATAGAATGCCGCCCCGCATTTTATTCAGGGTAATTAAGCCGTTATGCGTTCTGATCGACACCTTCTGATAATTGGCTATGTCTGGCCGGAATCCCACTCCTCTGCCGCAGGCACGCGGATGATGGAGCTAATCCACTGTTTCCGTCAGCAGGACTGGCAGATCACCTTTGCCAGCCCGGCACAGCTGAGCGATCACATGGATGATCTGACCGCGCTGAATGTCGCAACCCACGGCATTACCCTGAACTGCAGCAGCTTTGATACCTACATCAGCGAGCTACAACCCGAGATGGTGCTGTTTGATCGCTTTATGATGGAAGAACAGTTCGGCTGGCGAGTCGCCAAGGCTTGTCCTGATGCCTTACGCCTGCTGGAGACCAGTGACCTGCACTGCCTGCGTAATGCCCGCCAGCTGGCGTTGAAACAGCAACGTGAAGTGACCGATGCCGATATAAAATCCGATATGGCTTTACGGGAGCTGGCAGCGATCTACCGTTGTGACCTGACTCTGATGATCTCTGACTATGAGATGCAGCTGCTACAGGACACCTTTAACGTGCCCGCCGCCCTGCTCCATCATCTGCCCTTTATGATCGACCCTGCGCCGCTGGACCTGCCGTTACCCGCCTTTGAGACCCGCCAGCACTTTATGACCATCGGTAACTTCCGCCACGAGCCCAACTGGGATGCCGTGCGTTACCTTAAAGAACAGGTCTGGCCGCTGATCCGTAAGCAACTGCCTAAAGCGCAATTACATATCTATGGCGCTTACCCACCCCCTAAGGCGACGCAACTACACAATGAGAAACAGGGCTTCCTGGTGAAAGGCTGGGCCGATGATGCCCATACCGTGCTGCGTGACGCGCGGGTGTGCCTTGCGCCCTTACGTTTTGGTGCAGGCATTAAAGGCAAACTGGCCGATGCGATGCTCAATGGCACCCCGAATGTGACCACGGATATCGGCGCTGAAGGCATGCACACCGGGCTTGACTGGAGTGGCCTGCTGGGTGATACCCCACAACAGCTGGCGGACGCCGCCGTTGAGCTGTACCAGAACGAAACCCTGTGGCAACAGAAACAGCAGCAGGGTTTTACGATTATTCGTCAGCTATATAACCCTGAGCTACTGGGCCAGGCGTTGGTTGAACGGATTGAAGCGGTATATGGCAACCTGGCGCAGCACCGGCTGGCGAACTTTACCGGCATGATGCTGAACCATCACCACCAGCGTAGTACGCAGTTTATGTCGCAGTGGATTGAGGTTAAGACCAAGTTGGCGGGGGTTGAGGCTGGGGCTGATTGAGGTTGTTGGCGGGTGGGGTTTAGTGAAACAAGCGCAACGTTCTTGCGCTTGTGTTCGGGTTTGTTAAATGCTGCGGGTTGAGCCGCAAGCAAGGCATTTATGATACAGACCATACCTGCCATTACGTTGCGTTGTCAGTCCACCGCAGTCATAGCAGGTTTCGCTATTTCCCTTGTACCAATTGTAAAGGCGAAAGCTACTGTACACAGCCCATATAACACCTACCGCAAGCATTGTTAAACTAGCCCACTGTCCAGCTTTAGTTATCGATTCAATGACAGCAGAGAACATATGATTGCTTCCCAGTTTCCCCGGAAGGTAACTCGTGGAAATATGTAATACTGCTGTAGAACCAACAGAAAGCAACACTGGCATCAGAAAAAGCTGAATTAACATCTTATTCACGAATTTAAACCCCTCTGTGATCGTCTTATATAAACTGTAAATCGTTTTTTATGGGGTAAATATAACGCTTAGCTTAGCGGGGATGAGCGCAGCGACGATCCGTTACAGCTACTTATTGTACGGTTTCTATAGGCTCAACGCATTGTATTTTCTCTGGAAGAATAGTACTGCCTTCAGAGCTAAAAAATGTATTTGCAGTTGATCCAGCGTCAATTTCTGACTCCCCATCCTCTACCAGCTTTAGAAACCACAATGCATGCGCTACCTCATACCCCTTTGAATCAGCTAAAAATGAAACAATGTAAGGGGTAGCTACTTCTTGGAAGCGCTCGACTAGATGACTATAGTTTTCTCCAAGTAAGGCGCCAGCAATATCCTCAACTATTTCAGGTACTTCAACGTAACTGTGATTTTCTCCTGGCGCTTGAATCGCAACGTCCTTAATTAAGAACGCAAATGGCCCTTCATCATGTGGTCCCTGCTTTCCTGAAAGTGACAATGAAAAAGGGTTGTTTCCTGAACTATCTAACCCTTCAGCCAGCTCCTTAAGTCGTGGCTCTATTAACTCCCTTGCAGAACTTTTAGGTAGAATTCCTCTCTCATTAAAAAGAGTTCCATCTTCAACGCGAGTCCCATGAAACCAAATAACACTGACATCCTCACTGGGTCCACCAAAAGCCTCACATACACTGTTATATATATATTCCTCAGGTGGTTGGTCACCGCCGTAAGGCGATAGCGAACTCAAGGTAGCCGCCAACTCTTCTTCCTTGACTCCAAATATTCTGACTAAAGACTTTTTAGCAGAATCATAGGATGAGCAATCCAAGATCATGTATAGAACTCCTTGGTGAAAGTCTTACGTATAACGCCACCACCATCCGTAACTGACCAGAGTAAATTTTTTGCTAAACTGGCAACTGGCGCTTGCGCCAAGCAAATAAAAGTGCGACGGGTAGGCATCGGGTAGATGGTCTTGTTATGTCAACTATCTAGATGCACTCAGCCGTTGATACTCTTCAAGTGCAAACTGGTCTGTCATCCCACTGATGTAATCAATTATTAGTCTAGATCTATAATACAACTCATACATTTTGGAAGATTTTTCAGGGCTTTCTTGCTCGAATGTTTTTTCTACTGATTGATGATATGTAGCTTTGTGTTTGCTTGAAAGTTTATGATAGAGTCGCGTTTCAATTGGGTAACTCTTTGCAAAGTTATCTAGAGACAATTGTTTGAAATTCTCAAAACTAAGTAGCATTAGTGGAGAGTAAATTTCTAACAAGCCAGAGATCACTGCATATCCTTTCAACTCTAAGTTTTCAACCTCGTGATCACTGAACACGTTTTTAATCGATATTTCACGCAATGTTTCAGTAGCTAAATTATACCTATCAGAGCCATCAAGCAATGATTCATCTAAGCGGCCATGAAACACTGCTTCATGATTTTGGATAAAACGGTCGGCTGCATAGTTAGCCAGGTCATTGACCAATATTGTTCTCAATTTTAATATATATGCATGTTTTTTATCATGACGTTCATTTTCGTACTTTTGTTTAGCCAAATCAGCTATGCTCAACAAGTAACCTTCTTCAATAACACTTGGATCTACGTTTTTATCATCTGTAAATGAGTTCCAAATTCTCCTTATCTCAGCATCTAGTTTATCTATAGAAAGTATACCCTTATCCACCGCATCATCCACATCCGCAATACAGTATGATATATCATCAGCAGCCTCCATTATGTACGTCAAAGGAAATCTACACCCGGGTTCAATTGATAAATTCATATTTAATTTCTTAATAAGCTCTTCTTCTGATAAATAATATCCAGGTTTCTTCTTTCTATATGAGAAGTTACTATCGCTTTCCGGTTTTCCTTCTGAAGCACTACGAGTATACTTAATCAAACATGCTAGCTGCGTAAACGTTAAATTAAGCGATTGAAGGTTATGCAAAATCCTCAGGCCTTGAGCATTACCTTCAAAGTTCAAAAGATCGCTGACTAGCTTTTCGCAATCAGATTCGGAAGCGAAGTATTTATTGAACTTATTAGCAAGGAAACGTGAAGTCCATAAGTTGATAGCCTCTTCGCCGAAATGGCCAAAAGGAGGATTTCCAATATCATGGAGCAGACAGGCGATCTCTACTGCACTTACGAAACCATCAGCTTAACCTGCTAGCTTATATTCGTCGGTTAGATTATTATCCTCCAGTTTTTCTAAGATTAGCTTACTAATATAGCGACCCACTTGCTGGACTTCTAATGAATGTGTCAAACGGCTTCTTACAGCAGCATTTGTCTCTAGAGGAAATACTTGAGTTTTCTGCTGAAGGCGCCTTACAGCAGCAGAATTAATTGATCTACCTCTATCACTTTCCATTTCTTCATTGAAGCTACGTCCAGAAACTTCTGACTGCCTGAATCTAGCATTTCTTAGCTTATCTTCGTAGTTCATGACGCCTCTAACTCTTACTAAAGGTAAGGCTAAAATTATCTACAGCCACACAAGTTAATACCAGCGATATATCACCCTGCACTGAAAAAACCGACTAAAGAACGAGATAAAATCTCAGACCAATAGTCCGGTCTTGCCTCCTGGCGCGTCAAGGGCGGCGCGTCCCCTTAACAATCCCCGCATGCCTCCGGCTGAACGGCTATTTCCGCAAATCCAGCCCAGCTGGGGCTGGGGGAAAGAACTCGCTGCGCTCAAACAGATTTTTCCCTGACCGTCCCATCTGCACTGTATTTCCGGGCCGTTCAGAGTCGGACCAGGGTGTGGTGCTAATGTCTGGGCCACGCTATTTTTTGAGTTGGTTTAAGGGCAAAGGCAGTGCAAGAGCTGGGTTTATAGGTATACCCGGCTGCGAGCCGTTTCCGAATGTTCAGCGTAGTCGGATGGATTGGACGCGACGGGACGTCGCTGCTACATCGGTGGTGGTGATGTGGCTGTATCAGAAGATTACCTCGTTACAGCGAATGATTATTGAACACTTGATTCCGAAGCACGGCTTGGTGTTTGATTGTTACCGCCCATTCGGGCGATAACGATCAGGAGTGTGTAAAACCACGAAGTCTTTTACATCCTAAAACTGAAGGCGCTACGCCAGGGTGTCCTACCACCCCGCCGCAGCTAACCACAATCGACTAAACCGGAGTCAATCATGGCTGATTGCAATCATACGCCAGTGTTCCCCACGTCTAAAAGTTTTTCTTTTAGTTTTCCTGCACTTACGAGTGTTCTGTTTTCCCGTGCCTGTCATTTGGCCCTGCACTATATGTGTGGGCTGAGTTATGGCCGTTTGTCTGTGAAATCTGAGCCTTTGAACCGCTTCTTTGGGTGGCTGTCGTGCTGTGCTGCCCGTTCTGTTTTCCCTGATGTGCGCAGTATTGCCTGTGCAGGCGGGTTGTCGATTTTTTCACTGTGTGGGTTGAGTGAGCTGCTGCGGCCTGGCCGCGCGCTCGTCTTTAGCCCGCTGTTGAGACTGTAGTCCGACACGCTGTCGGATGTTGCCGTACTCAGCCCCCAGCGGACCTCCGGGTCCGCTTTATGGCCCTTTGATATGTTCAAGGGCATCAGTGGCTGGCAGTTGAATTTAACGGATGCTTGTACACAGGGAAAAAGACCATGCTCGTTCTTTGCATACGCCGTGGTGATGTCACCACGATCACGACGCCCAATGGGGAAATTCTGTCGATTGTGATGCTGGGTGATGATCGCAATTACGAGAGTATGCGGATGGGGATATCAGCGCCCCATGATTACCGTATTTTACGCAATGACCTGCGTAACCAGTTGCTGAAACGATTACGAAACGTCCCCGTTTTTGAAGTCTGTAGCGCCCTGCATGAAACACAGATCATCGCAGCGGATGATTACACGGCAGCCACGCACTTCTATGAGCAGCTCTATCCCACCAGCTGTGCCATTGTCGCTCAGCTGGTGCAGGATGTTGCCCAGCAACCCTGGTTCCCAAGGCTGGAAACCCTCTGGCTGCAGGACAATACCCTGCCGCTGGGTATGGTGGCGGGATAGTGCTGTCATTCCTGATTAGTGCGCATTATTAATCAGTGCGTATGACTATCAGCTGGCACCTCGACCTCTGCCGACTCTGAGACGCCCGGTTATGGCCTGTGACAGTAGCGATCAGGGCAAAACGTGTTTGAGCGCAGCGAGTTTGTTTTGTCCAGCGGATGGCGCAGGTCATAACCGGAAATAGCGGCTCTGTGGAGGTTTACGGGGGTTGCCAGGGGGACGAGTTCCCTTGGCGCGCCGACAGGCAAGACCCAAACGGTCAGTAACCATGAAATCTGGTCGCGATAGCGCAGTACAGAGCCTGGGTTACCGGGTAGCAGGGTTAAAGCCCAGAGCCTTGGTCGAATAAGAATGCAGTGCGGAGTATCCCGTGATAATGCACTCCAGTAATTCCCGGTGAAGACAGCGGTCCCGCATGCTGGTGTCCATCTGGGTGTTCCGTCGCTCTAAAAACCCCACAACACTGTATATATATACAGTGCTGCCGTTTTTGTGATTTTTACTTCCCTGTATTGCTGATTTTTCTGTCAGATCGCGTGCAGCCCTTTAGCTTCGGGGCTTTCGTTGATTCTGGCCAGGGTATGAGGAATGGGTGAAAGTCAGGAAATATGGGTAAATCACAAAGTACTGTATGTATATACAGTATTATTAGATGGCTTATTCAGCCCTATGGGCGATTATCGGGCTCTACCTGGCGGTTAATTTCCCCTACACTTTCCCCATTGTATAAAAACGTATTTGTAAGGATTCAGCGATGAAAAACGTTTTAAGCGTGACTTTGCTTGCACTGGCTATCTCTGCTTCTGCGCCAGCGGTTTCTGGCTGGGGCTCCCTGGTGGAAGATGTTAAGAAAACGGGTGGTGAATTGCTGAATCAGCAGCTGTCGGCAGATCAGGCGATTGATAATGAAACGCTGCTCAATGGCCTGCGTGAAGCGCTGGCGGTGGGCAGTGAGCGAGCGGTTGATGCCATCAGCCAGCCAGGGGGCTTTCTGGATGATGCGAAGATCCGCATCCCCCTGCCCGCTGCGCTGGAGAAGCTGACGCCGATACTGGAGAAGGCAGGTCTGGGCAGTCAGATTGAGCAGTTTGAAACCAGCATGAACCGGGCAGCAGAGAAAGCAGCACCGCAGGCGACGGCGTTGCTGCTTAATGCGATCAAAGAGATGAGCTTTGATGATGTCCGCCGTATCTATGAAGGTGCCGACGACGAGGCTACCCGCTACTTCAAAGAGAAGCTGGGCGGTGATATCGCTAAGCTGTTTTCGCCACAGATCGATGATGCGCTGAACTCTGTTGGTGCAACCCGTTACTACAGCGAGCTGGCGGGCGAAGCGAAGCAGATCCCGTTTGTGGGCAGTGCGGTGAATGTTGATCTGACCGACTACGTGACCGAACAGGCGATGGGCGGTATGTTCCTGAAACTGGCTGAGGAAGAACGCCAGATCCGCCAGAACCCGGTGGCCCGTACCACCGATCTGCTGAAGCAGTTGTGGGGTTCATAACCCGTTAACACCGAGGGTGGGCCTCTGTGTCCACCCTTCGCTTGTCCTTCCGTGCTTGTGCTTTATCCGTTTTTCTTCCTGCCTGTCGGCGGACTATCGAAAAAACCGATTGTACGCCCGTCAATTCCTTTCCTTCTCTACGTTACGGATAAAAAAAGCCCGTCTGTCCCTTGAATCTGAGCATTTTACGTAGCTGTTTCCATAAAGAAACGAGTTTCCTATTGGAAATACTCTTCAAAAACATCTAGTTAAAAGCACCATTAAAATTTCCGATGGTTGTCTCCTGCTTTTGTCTAATTCTGCTTTGTCGTCCTCTCCTGCTGTCCGTTATGGTGGTTTTATCTCCCGTGGCTGATCGGTAATGATTGGTTCGGGAAGTGTCCGGTTATCCGCTAAGTCGGATGACACAGAATAAAAACAAATTGATGAGGACAACGGCAATGACAGATACAACCAGCTCTGTCGAATACGAAAAGGTGTCGAATGACTACCTGCAACAGCGACAGTTGAAAAAAGGCGCAGTCGGCTGGGTGCTACTGGCCAGTCTCGGAGTGTCCTATGTGATCTCCGGTGATTTTGCGGGCTGGAACTTTGGCCTGCAGCAAGGTGGCTTTGGCGGCATGCTGCTGGCGACCATTGCGATGGCCATTATGTACACCTTTAAAGTGCTGACCCTGGCGGAGCTATCGGCATCGTTACCCACCGCCGGTGGCGGCTACTCCTTTGCTCGTCGGGCGATGGGCCCCTGGGGCGGTTATCTGACCGGCACGGCTATTCTGCTGGAGTACGCCATTGCCCCGGCGGCGATCGCGGTGTTTATTGGCGGCTATGTGAACGAGCTGTTCGGCCTTGATGGCCCGCTGGTGTATGCCCTGTTCTATGCGGCCTTTATTGGCGTGCATTTATGGGGGGCTGGCGAAGCGCTGAAAATCATGATGGTGATTACCGCCATCGCGGCCGCTGCCCTGATGGTGTTTATTCTGGGTGCACTGCCACACTTCGATAGCGCTAATCTGTTTGATATTGCGGTAAATACCGAGGTTGCCGGAGCCAGCAGTTTCCTGCCTGAAGGATACATGGGTATCTGGGCGGCGATTCCCTTTGCCATGTGGCTGTTCCTGGCGGTTGAAGGGGTACCACTGGCAGCAGAAGAAACTGAAAACCCTGCCCGTGATATGCCTAAAGGGATTATCACCGCGATGATTATCCTGTTGTTCTTCGGTGGCAGCGTGCTGTTTCTGGCACCGGGCATTGCCGGTGCGGATGCAATGAAAGAACACGGCGCGCCGCTGGTAGGCGCGTTGCAGGCGGTGTATGGGGCTGACTCCAGCGCGGCCACGTTTGTGAATGTGGTCGGCCTTGCCGGGCTGATTGCCTCATTCTTCTCCATTATCTACGCCTACTCCCGGCAGGTGTTCGCCCTGTCCCGTGCTGGTTATCTGCCCCGCTTCCTGTCTGTTACTGGCGAGCGCAAAGTGCCGACCATGGCGCTGATCGTGCCAGGCATTCTTGGCTTCCTGCTGTCGCTGACCGGTGAAGGCGATCTGATGATCACCATGGCGGTGTTCGGGGCGACGATCTCCTACGCCATGATGACCCTGTCCCACATCCTGCTGCGCAACAAAGAGCCTGATCTGGAACGGCCTTACAAAACCCCGGGTGGTAAATTTACTTCAGGTGTGGCGTTTGTACTGTCGATCATTGCCTTCGCCTCAACCTTTCTGGTTAGTTCAGAGGCGGCGCTGTGGAGTGCGGTGTTCTACGCCATCATGGTGGCGTACTTCGCTTTCTACAGTCGCCACCACATTGTGGCCCAGGCACCGGAGGAAGAGTTCGAGGCCATTGCCCGCGCCGAAGCTGAGCTAAATTAACAACAGGTTAGACGTGCGTTGCGGCGGCAATCGGTTGTTGTCGCAGCGCCCCTCCAGAGCAGAAAAAGGAAACGACTATTTGTGCCAAACCTATTGTTAGCAGTGGTTTTGGCAGAAGTATTTCCACAGTGAATTTCAGAATCAGATAGATGAGCTGTCACAAAAATAACAAGGCGAACTCAAGATGATGAATGCAAGAGATGTAAAAACGGTAGCCGATGCCAAACGCATCGTTGAAGAGCGCAAGCTGAGCCATGTCAAAGTCGGGCTGTTTGATGTGGATGGCATCATGCGCGGCAAGTATATGAGCAAATCCAAATTCTTCTCCGCGCTGGAGGGCGGGTTTGCCTTTTGTGACGTGGTGCTGGGCTGGGACTCCCATGATCAGCTGTATGAAAACACCGATGTAACGTACACCGGCTGGCATACCGGCTATCCCGATGCACCGGTGAAAGTGTTGCCAGAGTCCTGCCGTGATGTGCCGTTTGAAGACGGGATGTTGCTGTTCCTGTGTGATTTCGCTGGCGAAGCGGCAAAGATCTGTCCGCGTAATGTCTTGAATGGCGTGCTCAAGCGGGCCGACGATATGGGCTTTGATGCCCTCGCCGCGTTTGAGTACGAGTTTTTCATGTTCAATGAAACGCCGGAGTCGGCACGGGCCAAAGGCTACCGTGATCTGCAGCCGATCACGCCGGGCTTCTTCGGCTACTCGATGATTCGAAATTCAGTCCATGCCGATCTTTACCACGAGCTGCTGCAGCTCAGTGAAGATATGGACTTCCCCATTGAAGGCCTGCATACCGAAACCGGTCCGGGCGTGCTGGAAGCAGCCCTGGCGGTAGACGGCGCTCAGGCGGCTGCAGACAAAGCGGCGCTGTTCAAAACCTTTACCAAAGTCTGGGCTCAGCGCCGCGATATGATGGCCACGTTTATGGCCAAGTGGTCTAACGATTACCCTGGCCAGTCCGGTCATATCCATATGTCGCTGTTCAATAAGGCCGACGGCAGTTCGGTGTTCTACGACCCTGATCAGCCGATGAACATGAGCAAGCAGCAGCGTCACTTTATTGCTGGCCAGCAGCGTCTGATGCCACAGCTGCTGGTGATGATCGCGCAGACCGTTAACAGCTACTCACGGATGGTGCCGGGCTTCTGGGCACCAACGGATGCCACCTGGGGCTGTGAAAACCGCACCACCGCATTGCGGGTCATTCCCGGCAGCGCCAAGTCTCAGCGGGTTGAATACCGGCTGGGGTCTGCTGATGCCAATCCATATATCGCCCTGGCCGCGTCGCTGGGGGCGGGACTGTATGGCATCGAGCATGAACTGGAGCCAGAGCCGATGATTACCGGTAATGCCTATGAGCAGCAGCACCCTGCCCACCTTGCTCTGCCCAGCACTCTGTTTGATGCCGCCGAGGCATTGAAAAAATCCGAAGCAGCCCGTGAGCTGTTCGGTAACGAATTCGTTGATCACTATGCGGCCACTCGGGAGTGGGAAGGTCGGGAGTTCCGCAAGCATATTACCGACTGGGAGCTTCAGCGTTACTTTGAAATCATCTGAAGATATTCGTTTAACGTTTTGATTTTTAATTATTTTCAGCGAGAAATATGTGATGAGTAATCAGTTGAACACCCTGTCACCGATTGATGGTTCGGTTTATGTCAGCCGGGATTTTGCCAGTCAGGCGCAAATCAGCCAGGTACTGGCGCAGGCTGAGCAGGCAAAGCAAAGCTGGCGTCAGGTGCCGATTGCCGAGCGGGCGCGGATTTGCAGCGCGATGGTTGATGCGTTTGTTGCCAATAAAGAACAGATCGGTGAAGAGCTGTGCTGGATGATGGGTCGGCCGATCCGTTACGGTGCGGGTGAAGTGGCCGGATTTGAAGAACGGGCCCGGCATATGATCGCCGCCGCTGAGCAGGCGCTGGCACCGGTACAGGTGGCTGAACAGGCGGGTTTTATCCGCTACATCAAGCGTGAAGCGGTGGGGCTGGTGTTTGTTGTCGCGCCCTGGAACTACCCGTATCTGACCTCGGTAAACGCGATTGTCCCCGCCATCATGGCCGGAAATACCGTACTGCTGAAGCACTCGGCACAAACGCCACTGTGCGCCGAGCGGATCGCGGAGGCCTTTGCTGCTGCAGGTTTGCCCGAAGGTGTGTTCCAGTATCTGCACCTGTCTCACAGTGATACGCAAGCGGTGATTCAGGCCCCGGAGGTTAATCATGTCTGCTTTACCGGCTCGGTGCCGGGCGGTGAGATGGTTGAGAAAGCCGCTGCCGGCCGCTTTATCGGCGTGGGCCTGGAGCTGGGGGGCAAAGACCCGGCCTATGTCCGGGCGGATGCTGATCTGGACCATGCGGTGGAAACCACTATTGATGGTGCGTTTTTTAACTCAGGCCAGTCCTGTTGCGGGATCGAGCGGATTTATGTGGATGCGGCCATCCATGATCAGTTTGTCGAGAAGGCCGTGGCGCTGGTGAACCAGTACCAGCTGGGCCGTTCCGATGATCCTGAAACAACTCTGGGGCCGGTGGTGCGAGCCTCGGCGGCGGCGTTTGTTCGTGGCCAGGTGACCGATGCTGTGGCTCAGGGTGCAATTACCCATATCAACGCGGCTGATTTCCCGGCCGACCAGCCTGGCACCGCCTACCTTGCCCCGCAGCTGCTGACCAATGTGAACCACGGGATGCGGCTGATGACCGAAGAGTCCTTCGGCCCGGTGGTGGGTGTCCAGAAGGTCAGCAGTGATGCAGAAGCAATCACGCTGATGAATGACTCCGAATTCGGCCTGACCGCCTCGGTGTTTACCGCGGATATAGACGCAGGTCTGGCGATTGGTGAGCAGCTGGAGACCGGCACGTTCTTTGTTAACCGCTGTGATTATCTGGATCCGGCGCTGGCCTGGGCTGGGGTGAAGAACTCTGGCCGGGGCTGCACCCTGTCGGCACTGGGTTATGAGCAGCTGACCCGGGCCAAATCATTCCATCTGAAAACGGCGCTGTAACGGTTGGCAGCTTTACTCTGCAGTGAATAAGACCCCGATAATAAACGGGCAGGCAGCCTGTCAGCCTGCCCGGTTTGAGAATATGAGGATTGATCGATGGCGTATGAAAATCTGAGCGGTAACTGGAACTACCCTAACGCGATCCGGGCCGGTGCTGGCCGTATTGCCGAACTCGCTGAGTGCTGTCAACAGCTGGGTATGCGCGCCCCGCTGCTGGTAACTGATCCAGGCCTGGCGGGCTTGCCAATGGTGACGGCGGCGGTGCAGCAGTGCCGGGATGCCGGGCTGGATTGTGGCCTGTTCAGCGCGATTAAGAGCAACCCCAATGGCGACAATGTGATGGCGGGTGTGGCGGCGTATAAAGCGGGTAACCACGACGGCGTGATTGCCTTTGGTGGCGGCTCCGGGCTGGATGCAGCCAAAGCGGTGGCATTGATGGTGGGTCAGGACCGGCCACTGTGGGATTTCGAAGATGTGGGTGATAACTGGACCCGCGTTAATGAAGCCGGTGTAGCACCGATTGTTGCAGTGCCGACCACGGCGGGTACGGGCTCTGAAGTGGGCCGTGCGTCGGTGATTACCGACGAAGCGCTGCATGTGAAAAAGATTATCTTTCATCCACGTATGTTGCCCTCGCTGGTGATTCTGGACCCGGAACTGACCACCGGCCTGCCCGCCAGAATCACCGCCGCCACCGGTATGGATGCCCTCTCCCATAACCTGGAAGCGCTGTGTTCGCCGTTCTACCATCCAATGGCTGAAGGTATCGCCGTGGAAGGTGTGCGGCTGGTAAAAGAGTATCTGCCGACGGCGGTGGCCGATGGCGGCAATGTGGACGCCCGGATGCAGATGATCGTCGCCTCAGCCATGGGTGCGACGGCGTTTCAGAAAGGCCTGGGCGGCATGCATGCGCTGGCGCATCCACTGGGGGCGCTGTTTGATGCTCACCATGGTTTGCTCAATGCGATTCTGATGCCCTATGTGCTTAAGGCTAACCGTGAAGTGATCACCGAGCGGATTGAGCGTGCAGCGCGCTACATTGGGCTGGCGGATAGCAGCTTTGATGGCTTCCTGGGCTGGGTGCTACAGATGCGTGAGCAGCTGGGGATTCCGCATAGTCTGGCGGAGATCGGTATCGATGCCAGCCAGGCTGAGAAAGTGGGCCTGATGGCCACCGAAGACCCAAGTGCAGGTGGTAACCCGATCCAGTTCAGTGCCCGGCAGTACAGTGAAATCTTCACTGCCGCTGTTCAGGGTGCACTCTGAATGAGCAGGAGGCATCGCTGATATGAAAATTGGTATTCTGCAATGCGACGATGTGCAGGCGCAGCTGCAGCCTGAGTTTGGAAACTACCCGCAGATGTTCCAGCAGCTGATGGATCAGGTACGCGATGATCTGAGCTATGAAACCTACGATGTGCGGCTGGGTGAGTACCCCGCGTCACTGGACGACTGCGATGGCTACATCACCACCGGCAGCCGCCATGGGGTGAACGATGGTCTGGCCTGGCTGGATGAGCTGGAGAGTTTTGTTCGCCGTCTTTATGAGGCCGGTAAACCCTATGTGGGTATCTGTTTTGGCCACCAGCTGCTGGCCAAAGCGCTCGGCGGGCGGGTTGAGCGTTCAGCCCGTGGCTGGGGTGTGGGAGTGTCGTTTAACGAGATCAGCCAGCCGCGGGGCTGGATGAGCCCGGCACAATCAGCGCTGGATCTGGTGGTCAGTCATCAGGATCAGGTCACCCTGCTGCCGGAAAATACCCAGGTGCTGGCCAGCAGTCAGTTTTGCCCGTTCTATCTGATTCAGGTGGGCGAGCATATGCTGGGGGTTCAGGGTCATCCTGAGTTTTCGCGCAGTTATTCGGCTGCACTGACGGATCGCCGTCGTGATCGTATTCCGGCCAGCCGGGTGCGAGAGGCGTTTACATCGCTGACAGCAGAGGTGGATGCACAGCTGGCCACGCGCTGGATTCTGAACTTCATCGACCAGGCGCGCCAGTAAGGGCTGCGCCATAACGGATTCCTCCCTTATGCCCCGCTGTGACGGGGCTTTTTTATGGGCACTGCCTCGTCCTGAAATAACGTCTCAGCATTCGATTTCTGAGCGCAGCCATTCATATTCATCGGTGATCTCTGCGCGGAAGCTGTCATTAAGAATGGTGCGACAGTCGTGGGCGATCATGGCGGGCAGATCCCCCAGCTCGTGCTGCCGGGTAACCAGGGTGATGTTGCGGTAAAACGGCTCGGGCAGTGGCAGCAGTTTAACGCCCTGCTGGCGGATGCCACTCTGGAACAGGCAGAGCGGTGAGGTAATGGTACAGCCGATCCCCGAAGAGACCGCCGAGACGACGGCAAAGGAGTTGTCCAGCTGCATCCGTTGAGCGGGGGCACACTGATTACGGCGCAGATAGCGTTCGATATCCTTGGCAATCAGTGCAGTCGCGCTGTAACGGATAAAGTCGTAGTGCTGCACCACTTCATTCAGTTCACCGGGGCCGTGGTAATCGTTGGGCACGGCCAGTACAAAAGGCTCACGCAGTATCCGGTAGCGCAGCAGATCATCGCAGGTGTCCAGCGGGTCGTCCGAGATAATAATATCGGCCTGGCGGCTGACCAGCATATGGGCATGCAGATGTGACTGGCCGGTGATCAGGCTCCAGTCCTGAGTACGCTGGCGTACAACATCGAGCAGTGGCTTGCCCACGGCGGTGATAATGGAGTCGACCAGGGCCATTTTGACATGGCGCAGCAGTGTGTAATCGGCCTTGCGCATCTCCTGGCTGGTCAGCCGGGCTTCTTTCAGCAGTGCCGTGGCGCGGTCATAGAAATAGCGCCCGGCGCTGGTCAGCTCCATCGGCCTGACGCTGCGGTCCATCAGTTCGGCGCGTAGTGCTTCTTCCAGGTTAGCCAGTGCCTGGGATACCGACGATTGGCTCATGCCGAGCCGTTGCCCTGCGTGGGTCATATTGCCGGTTTCTACAATCTGGACAAAGATTTCCAGCGATTTGAGTTCGAAGCCAAACGAGGTGTTCATCGTCGATCCTGATTGACGGTCAATGCACCAATGTGGCGAAAAAGTATTCTGTAATCAAGCGGTTCTGATATTCGCTTTTTTACGGCGGCCAGACTGTAGCGCCATCATCCCGGCCCCGACAATCAGCACCAGCCCTGCCCAGCTCAACAGCGGCAGAATTTCCTGCCAGAACAGCCAGCCGGTCAGGGCGGCGAAACCTACCGAGGCGTAGGTGAATGGGCCCAGCTGCCCCGCCGGGGCCAGGCCATAGGCTTTACTGAGCAGTAACTGGGCGCAGGTGGAGGTGATCGCCATGGCGAACAGCCAGCCGGCCTGAATCAGGCTGGGGGTTTGCCAGTGGCTGATCGCAGGGATGGCAATAATCAGGCTACCGAACAGGGCAAAGTAGAACACGATACGCTGGGGCGATTCGGTATCGCTCATCCGTCGCACGGTGACTTTGGCTGTTGCGCCCAGCATGGCACCGCACAGCGCAATCAGTACGGCCAGGTTCAGGGTGCCATCGGTCGGGTTAAGGATGAGCAGGACGCCGATAAACCCGACCAGAATAGACCAGCGGGCCAGCACGGGAATGCGCTCACCCAGCCACCAGAAGGCGATCAGCGGTATAAAAAACGGGGCGGTCTGTTTCAGCAGTGCCGCTTCTGCCAGCGGCAGGTATTGCCAGGAATAGTACAGACAGCTCATGGCGGTTACGCCGATGGCACCGCGCATAAAATGGAAATGCAGTTTCTGGGTACGCAAGGCGTCACGACCATGGCGTAGTAACCAGGGCGTTAAGAGCAGCAGGCCAAAGATATTGCGGAAAAACACAATCAGCTCCAGCGGCAAGGCGTCGGCCAGCTGTTTGATGATCATGCCGGAGAGAACCAGAAATATTTCTGATACCACAATCAGGCCAGCGGCCAGATACAGGTTGCGGGTGTCCATACGGGGGAGTTAAGCCATGGCAGAAAAGAGTGCAGCACTTAAACAGGCTTTGTCGCAAGCTGCAAGCCGGTTGTGATCAATCAGGGGGATTTGGTGGAGGCTCAGGCGGCGACGTTGATCAGCCGGCCAGGTTCTACATCAGCCCACATTGGGATAATACCTGCCAGCGCAATACGCTGCTGCATCATGTCAGAATACCGGCCCATGGTGGATAACAGAGCTTCTTTGAGGGCGTAATCTTTACCCTGCAATTCAACGATTTCTTCTTCACTACCCTGGTTTTCAGCATAGCGTTGCTGGGCGTCGTAGATCTCTTTCTGGTTGCTGATAAGTTTGCATTTGAGCTCGTGAATCATCTGCTGTATTCGTTTAGCCATGCGTTCTTCAAGCTGAGCGGGAGATAAGTTTTCATCTCCTTCGTCCTGAGGTGCATCAAGGGGCTGATCTGTGGAATCCAGCGATTCAATCATCGGACAGCTCCTTGTTCAGTCAGATTAAGTGAAGCAGCACCAATAAGGTGCTGCTTTTTTCACAGCTTTGACAGTAATCGGCTGTCAGTCAGATAACTTAAACACTAATTACATCAAATTGTGCTGCTAGCGGTTCAGCGGCAGCGGCACTGGTGACAACAGCGATGCTGGCGTTGTCCTGGGTGAGCCAGGTGTCAGCGACACGCTGCAGATCTACCAGGGTGACCTGCAGAATACGCTGACGGAAGGCCTTGCGCTGTTCTGCCGTTCGGCCAAACAGTTCACTGTGGTAGGCCTGCTTGGCTTCACCGGCCGGTGAGCCGGGTTTGTCGATGGAGCTGACGACACCCAGGATGGCCTCTTCCAGTTTCTGTGGATCGTGGTCGGTCTCTTTCAGCCAGATCAGTGACTGATCAAAATCATCCAGGGTTTCAGTCAGGCGAGGGTCACGGTAGGAGAAGAAACGGAACACCGCATCACCGGAATCCTGGCTGGCACCTGAACCATAAGCACCGCCCTGCTCGCGGATTGCCCGGTGCAGGTAGCCGTTACGCAGGAATTCGCCCAGCACGGTCAGTGCCGCAGAATCCGGATGGCTAACGACCACGCTTGGGTAAGCCTTGGCACAGAAGTTAACCTGGGTGCTGGTGGTCCACAGCTGGTTCACACTGCTGCGGGTTTGTGGCAGGGCCAGGGTAGCCGAAGCGCTTTCTGGTTGCATCCAGCGACTGTCGAGCTGCCCCAGCAGTGCGGCTTTGTGTTCTTCTTCACCGATCATCAGGAAGCGGCGCGGTGCAGCGACAACCTTCTGGTGCATGGTTTCCAGGGTGCTGGACAGCTGCTGCAGACGGTTGTCGTCAGCCAGTGACTCGTCCAGATCTTTAATGAAGCGAATGCTGGCCAGGCCACGATTCTGGTGGCTCAGATGAGCAACCGGTGCAAAATTGGCACAGGCAGCCATGATTGCCATGGAGTGGCCACTGCCGGTGATGCTCTGCTCTTTGCGCGTGCGCTGCTGAGAGACAATCTCACGGATACGGCTGACTTCGTCAAACCGGGCAGATTGCAGGGTTTCCAGCATCAGCGCATCAAGCTCGCTGGCTTTGGTCTGCAGGGCTTTACCAGACAGCACGAAGTAACCGGTTACTTGCTGCTCGTCGTCGGTGGTGGCACGCAGTGAACTGAAAGCGCTCAGGCCGCCAGTCACTTGCGCCTGGCGTTGCTGGTTCTGCGGGTAGTCGCGTTCAGCACAGCCCAGTTCGGTGAAGCAGTAGCTAAACAGTGGCAGCAGCTGCTGCTCTTCTTCGGTGAAGTCCGGCAGATCAATAATCACCTGCTGGTATACCAGGCCGTTAGTGCCCTGGCTGTACCAGGTTGCCGGGACGCTGGCGCTGGCCTGTTCACCCTGGGGAATGCGCATGTCAGTCGGCACATCCGCGATGGTAACCTTCGGCAGAATAGACTCATCGTCTTCCTGCATCTGGCGGGCTTCCAGCGCTTTGCTGCGCTCAATTACCTGCTGTTTCTCATCGGCGCTCATGGCGGCGGCGATGACGTCCAGCTGGGCCTGTTCAGCGTCGTTACGGCGCTGGGCAAGGTCGGCATCCGGGCGCAGCGTCAGGCGAACACGGTGTGGGTTGTCCAGCAACAATGTTTTGATCAGGTTCTGCACGAAGTCAGGCTGTTTGATCTCTTCACGCAACTTTTCCAGTACCGGGTCCAGATTCAGCAGTGCGATCGGGTCACCGCGATGGGTCGCCGCTGACAGAGACTCCAGGATCAGGCTCATGCCGTAAGGGTAGCCGTCGCCACTGATCTCACGCTGGCCCAGCTCCAGCTGGTGCAGCTGTGCGTCCAGCATTTCCTGTGGAACGCCCTCTTCTGCAATGCGCGCCAGGGTGTCCATCACCAGCGTTTCAAAGGCGCCTGCCTTGTCGGTTTCGCTGCCTTCAAGGCCGCACATAAAGCTCATTTCGCGGTTGGAGTCTTCCAGCCCACATAATGGCGATGGTGCGCTGCCCAGGTCGGTGGATTCCAGTGTAAAGCGCAGTGGCGACGAGCTGTTGTCCAGCAGTACCCGTGATAACAGGTGTGCTTTGAGCTGTGCTTCCAGATCGGTAGATTTGCCCAGCAGCCAGCCCATCACATGGTGAGTTTTTCCACTCAGGTCGGACTCTTCCAGCGCGTAGGCTTCTTCTATGCGTAGCGGTGCGTGGTAGCGCTTCTCATCGGTTACGGCGATATGGCTGTCCTGGCGCTCGAACCGGCCTAGGGCTTCGCTTTCCATCCGCTGCTGCAGCTCGGTGACAGGAATATCGCCGAAGGTCATAAATACCGCATTACTTGGATGGTAATGGGACTTATAAAAGTCGATCAGCTCATCGTAGCTGAGGTCGGTAATACATTCCGGGTCACCGCCACTGTTATGGTGGTAGGTGCTGGTCGGGAACAGGTATTTAGTGGCGGTCTGCCAGAGTGTGGATGCCGGGGAGCTCATTGCTCCTTTCATCTCGTTGAATACGACACCTTTATACGTCAGTGGCGACTCCGGGTTTTCGGTTTCGGAGAACTCGACCCGGTGGCCTTCCTGCAGGAAGTCCATCTCATCCAGACGGGAGAAAAATGCCGCGTCCAGGTACACATCCAGCAGGTTGAAATAGTCTTTACGGTTCTGGCTGGCAAATGGGTAGGCCGTCCAGTCACTGCTGGTGAAGGCGTTCATAAAGGTATTCAGTGAACGCCGGGTCATCATGAAGAACGGGTCACGCACGGGGTACTTTTCGCTACCGCACAATGCGGTGTGCTCAAGTACGTGGGCAACGCCGGTGGAGTCCATTGGCACGGTACGAAAGGCGACCAGGAAAACATTCTCTTCGTTTTCAGCGGCCAGATGGTAGTGCATGGCACCGGTTTTTTTATGCTCGTACTCGGCAACGTCAACGCCCAGGGAATCAATACGCTCAGTACGGATCAGGCGGAATGTTTCATGACACGCAGTAGAATCCATAAATTGTTACCTCAGTTACGGCCTGCTGCCACTGCAGACGTTTAATTGTCATACAGGCGTGGCAGGCTGATGAGTCAGACACGACAGCTCGATTGTCGGTATAGACCCAGTTTAGCCGGTTGTGTTCTATCGGCCTGAAAATGTCCAGAAACACGGGCGGTGTATGGCGTGAAAATATGAGCCAGAGCCCGGAAGCCGATTCCATTGACGACACAGTAACAAAGGCGCACAGCAAAAAAAACATAAAGCTGGACTGCCTGCAGATAAGCTGCTGTTTCTGGAATAGTTTCCGGTGTTTACCCTTATATATTTGCCGTTGTGCGGTGCACCATTTATCGTTGACAGGCTATTTTTTAATCACTATAGTGAGCCCTGTTTGTTGCGTTGCACAAAATATTTTTGTCAGCGATCACGCCAGAGGACTCAAGGGGATATCCACCATGTACGAAACTATGCTGAATGACGTCAAGGGAAAGATGAAGCCGGTTGTAGATATGGCTGAGATCAACAAGCGGGCTGCTGAGCAGATCATCGCTCTGCAGACTGCCTACATGAACGACCTGTTTAGTGCAGGCATGGCCCAGATGAATGCACTGGCGATGGTACGTGATCCACGCCAGGCCGCTGAAATGCAGATGGGTTATTTCAAGCAGCTGGAAACTAACCTGAAGTCTACGGCCGAGAGAGAGCTGGCCGTTATGACGGAAGCCCGCGATGAGATGTCTGGCCTGGTTGAGCAAAGTTTTGCCGGCATGGGTGATCTGCCATGGGTTGGCCAGATGAATTCCGTGATGGAAACGATGAAAAACTCTGTTGTTGCTGAGCCTGCCAGAGCTGAAGTCGTTGTAGAAGCAAGTAAAGATGACGGTAAAAAAGTAGCTGCACGTCGTAAAACAGCGGCCTGATTGGCCGCTGTCTGATCATCCGATTTTTGTAATGCGCTCTTAAGGCCCCTTCTGGGGCCTGTTTTTTTCTGCTGCTCGAGTCAGTCTGTTATTACGATGGGCTCTTTACGGGCCAGCGCAGGCATCGGGCCCTCCAGCCCCATAGCAAACGACATCACCTTTCCTTTCGCCGGGCCTAAACGCTCTGCCATTCCCAGACCAATATTGCGCAGCAGTTTAAGCGGCGCTATATCGTTGCTGAATATCCGATAAAACGCATCCATGGTCTGCATCATCATCAGGTTATGGTTACGTCGGGCGCTTTCATAATCCTTCAACACTTCCATCTCGCTGATATCTTCCCCGGTACGGGCAGCAATCAGCAGGACTTCGGCCAGTGCTGCAGCATCAAGCAAACCGATGTTCACCCCCTGCCCGGCTAACGGATGGATCATATGGGCGGCATCACCGACCAGCGCAACCCCTTCCAGCACATACTGCTGTGCATGCTGGCGGCGCAATGGAAACGCAGCCTTGCCCAGTAAGGTTTCAATCCGGCCCAGATTACTGGGGAAAGTATTCACCAGCTCGTGCATAAACTGATCATCGCCCAGGCTCATCAACCGTTTGACGTTATCCGGGGTGTTGTACCAGACCAGTGAGGCGTGGTTGCCATTGAGTGGCAGAAACGCCAGTGGCCCGGTCGGGGTGAACTGCTGCCAGGTGATATCCTGCTGAGGGTAATCCGTGACCACCGAGGCGACCAGTGCGTGTTGCTCGTAATCCCATTTGGTCACCCCGATCCCCGCCGCCTGGCGCACGCGGGACTCGCCCCCATCCGCAGCGACCAGCAACCGGCCGATCAGCTCGCGGCCATCCTTGAGCCGCACAATGCTACAGCCTGGGGCATATTCGATATGTTCGGTTTCTGCCGGGCAGATCAGATCGATGTTGTCGAAGGTTTTCAGTCGTTCGAGTAGCGCCAGCTGGATCACCCGGTTCTCGACGATATGCCCCAGGTGGCTGTGGCCACTGTCATGGGCGTTGAACTCGGTGGCGGCTTTTTCTTCGCTGGCTTCCCAGGTTTTCAGCCGGGCATAGGGTGTGGCGCGGCGGCTGATAATGCCAGGCCAGGCACCGATCATCTCGAGAATATTCTGGGAGGCAATACTGAGGGCGGAGACGCGCAGGTCGTGGTCCTGTTCTGCGGTGAAAGGTTCTGGTGTCTGGTGTTCCAGTACGGCAACGCTGAGGTTGCTGTCACCCAGGGCGCAGGCCAGGGTCGCCCCTACCATGCCACCGCCCACAATGAGTACGTCGTAGTGATTTTCCATTGCTCTGTTTTCCGCTCAGTTAACTGTGGTTGATTATACGCGGTTCTGCTGTTGGTGGCTGAATGTGATGTGTTAAAGGTGGAAATGGTCAGCGTTTGTGGGCTGGTGCTGTTGTAGGAGCCAGCTTGCTGGCGATCCGGTGCGTGCCAGGCTCTGAGTAGCTTTTGTGGGACCGGTGTCTCACCGGGAAGAACCTCAGTATTTGCCCGGAGGCTGGGAGTTCATCATGGGCTATCGCGGGAAGTCTCTGCCGAGGCTGGATATTGGTCTTGCCTGCTGGCGCGTCAAGGGCTTTGCCCTTAACAATCCCAGCACCTCCACAGAACGGCTATTTCCGCTGAAGGCCACTGTCTGTCGCTGAGGAAAATAAACTCCCTCGTATCTCGGTCAGACAAATTTTCCTCTGATCGCGCCAGCCAGCACCCTTCAGCGGGCCGCTCAGAGTCGGCGCAACAGCGGTGCCAGCGAATAACCCCCTGCACTATCGTAGGAGCCAGCTTGCTGGCGATCAGGTGTACAAGGTTCTGTGTAGAAAGCCCCGCTGCCAGCCCATTCCAGCTGGGGACAGCTGTCCCACAAAACGTGCGTCTGACTGGCCCTCATACCTGGTAGCTTCTCGCGTTAGCGCTGTAAAAACTTGCAGGTTACGATGCTCTTAAGTCGCCGACTGTGAATGGCCCGGGCATGGCCTGTGGCAGACGCGATCAGAGTTAAATTTGTCTGACCGAGGCACGAGGGAGTTTATTTAACTCAGCGGCTGACGCAGGACAGGCACGGATTAAGCTATTCTTTGGAGGCGATGGGGGTTGCCAGGGGGCTAGCCCCCTGGCGCGCCAGCAGGCAAGACCATAACCCAAACCCGGCACACACTTCCCGCGATAGCCCATTGCAGATTATCCGTCTGGCAGCTTCGGTCAGGTTGGATCGCAACCTCAACGCTATGCATTACCACGCGGAGCGTGGGAACGAGAGCGATTTAGTCGCATGTACCAATACGAAAAAACCAGCCCGAAGGCTGGTTTCTGTTATCTGCAATTCCGTCAATCAATCAACGAATCAGATATGTGTCGCGCCGCCCATGTAGCCCTGCAGCACTTCTGGAACTTCTACTCGACCGTCTTCAGTCTGGTAGTTTTCCAGGATAGCCAGCAGTGTACGGCCAACGGCCAGACCGGAGCCGTTCAGGGTGTGGGCCAGTTCGGGTTTGCCGGTTTCCGGGTTACGCCAGCGAGCCTGCATACGGCGGGCCTGGAAATCACCCATGTTGGAAATCGAGGAGATTTCGCGGTACTTGTCCTGCGCTGGAACCCATACTTCGATGTCGTAGGTTTTCTGTGCACTGAAGCCCAGATCGCCGCCACACAGGGTAATCACGCGGTATGGCAGGTTCAGTTTCTGCAGAATGGCTTCGGCGTGGCCGGTCATTGCTTCCAGTGCATCCCAGGAGGTCGCTGGATCAACAATCTGTACCATTTCGACTTTCTCGAACTGGTGCTGACGGATCAGACCACGGGTGTCACGGCCAGACGCGCCTGCTTCGGAACGGAAACATGGGGTGTGGCTGGTGAATTTCATCGGCATTTGAGCTGCGTCGATGATTTCACCACGAACCATATTAGTGACTGGTACTTCAGCGGTCGGGATCAGGTAGTAATCGCGATCGCCGAACGGCACCTTGAACAGGTCTTCTTCGAACTTAGGCAGCTGGCCGGTGCCACGCAGGGAGTCGGCGTTGACCATGTACGGCACGTAGATTTCTTCGTAACCGTGGTCGTTGATGTGGGTGTCCAGCATCAACTGGATCAGCGCGCGGTGCATGCGGGCAACGCCTTTGCGCAGTACGGCAAAGCGTGCGCCGGTCAGCTTGGCGGCGCTTTCGAAGTCCAGTTCGCCGTTACGGGCGCCCAGGTCGATGTGGTCTTTGATTTCAAAACCGAAATCGCGCGGGGTGCCCCAGCGACGTACTTCAATGTTGTCGTCTTCATCAGCGCCTTCGGGTACGGATTCATGCGGCAGGTTAGGTACACCGGCCAGCAGATCGTCCATTTCGGCCTGGATGTCGTTCAGCTGTGCTTTAGCGGCATTCAGCTTTTCACCCAGGGAGGCAACTTCAGCCATCAGTGGCTGGATATCTTCACCGGCCGCTTTCGCTTTGCCGATGTTTTTCGAGCGGCTGTTACGCTCGCTCTGCAGTGTTTCGGTATCTACCTGTACTGCTTTACGGCGTTCTTCCAGCTCGTTGAAACGCGCCACGGGGAATTCGTAACCCTTTTTCTTCAGCAGCTGGGCTACATCGTCCGGGTTTGTACGGACAAATTTTGGATCTAACATGGGATTATAATCAACCTTATATTCAGAACAGGCGGGTTATCCATAAACCGGCGGACAGGGCCGCAATACACAGTAAGACACTGAATGATATATAAATTGCCGCCGACATTACATGCCCTTCCTGTAACATTGCGACGGTTTCCAGTGAAAAGGTGGAAAAGGTAGTGAAGGCTCCCATAAATCCGACCATTAGCAGTGGGCGCAGCTCCGGGCTGAGGCGAGCTTTTTCCAGAATCAGCACAAAACAGATGCCCATCAGAAACGAGCCGATCACGTTACAGGTCAGGGTGCCCCAGGGCAGTTTGTGGGTGGCGTTATTGAGGACGCCGCTGAGCCAATAGCGGCTCAGCGCGCCGAGTGCGCCGCCGAGGGCGATTGCGATCAGGTGCATGGTTAATCCTTATAGCGCTGGCGCTGGCTGAGCTGGTTCTGTTGCTCCAGGTGGTTCAGCTTGTCGCCGATCTTGATTTCCAGCCCACGGGGCTCCGGCTGATACCAGCGCTGGCCTGCGATCTCTTCGGGCAGGTATTCCTCCCCGGCGGCGAAGGCATGGTCTTCATTGTGGGCGTAACGGTAATCATCGCCATAACCCAGATCTTTCATCAGGCTGGTGGGTGCGTTGCGCAGGTGTGGCGGTACTTCCAGGCTGCCAGACTCAGCAACAGCGCGCTTGCAAGCGCTAAAGGCCATATAAACGGCGTTACTTTTTGGCGCGCAGGCGCAGTAAATCGCGGCCTGGGCGATGGCCCGCTCACCTTCGGCTGCGCCGACCCGCTCATAGGCTTCCCAGGCCGACAGGGCTACCTGCATGGCGCGGGGGTCGGCATTGCCGATATCTTCCGAGGCGATGGCGACCAGTCGTCGGGCGATGTAGAGCGGGTCGCCGCCGCCGTCGATAATCCGGCACAGCCAGTACAGTGCACCATCAGGCGATGAGCCACGTACGGATTTGTGGAAAGCGGAGATCATGTCAAACCACAGGTCGCCCTGTTTATCGAACCGTCGGCCACCGGCCTGAAGTACTTCGCTGAGTACGCTGTCGTCGATTTTCGCACCTTGCGGGGTGTCTTCCGCCAGATCAGCGGCGATTTCCAGCAGGTTCAACGCCTGGCGGGCATCACCGTCCGCAGCGCGGATCAGCCGTTCACGGGCCTCGCTGGACAGTTGCAGCTGCCGCGTAGCCAGCCCTCGCTCGGGATCACTCAGAGCCTGATCGATCAGCTGTTCAAGATCAGCTTCAGCCAGGCTGCGCAGCAGGTAGGTTCGGGCGCGGGATAGCAATGCATTGTTGAGTTCGAACGACGGGTTTTCGGTGGTCGCGCCAACAAACAGCACGGTGCCATCTTCGATATAAGGTAGAAAGGCGTCTTGCTGGGCCTTGTTGAAGCGATGCACTTCGTCTACAAACAGAATGGTTTTGCGGCCACTCTGGGCCTGGGTCTGCTGGGCGCGCATCACGGCTTCGCGGATGTCTTTTACCCCGGCCAGCACCGCTGACAGGGTGATGAATTCCGCATCCACCTGATGGGCGATCAGCCGTGCCAGGGTCGTTTTCCCCACCCCGGGCGGGCCCCAGAAGATCATCGAATGCGGCGCGCCCTGCTCCAGCGCTTTGCGCAGTGGCTTGCCCGGTGCCAGCAGGTGTTGCTGGCCACAGTATTGCGCCAGTGTTTGCGGGCGCATTCTGGCAGCCAGCGGCTGATAGCCTTGCTGGCTGTCGGCGAACAGATCGTCCATTTACAGCTCGTCTTCGAGGATGACATCAACGCCATCGGGTGGGGTAAAACTGAAGTGATTCACGGCCAGGGCCGGATTGATCTTCTGCTCGCTCAGCAACACGGTGGTGCGCTGGCCCAGATGGTCTTCCAGCATCAGTTCGGTCAGCAGCTTATTAACGAAGAACAGCCGGATGCGGGCGAAGCTGCTGTTTTCTTCGCGCGGTGCCAGGTCAAACAGCAGCTCGTTGCCGGTGGCTGTCGGGCTGCTGATCTGGTAATCCTGCTCCAGCTCGCTGATCTGGCCGTTAAGCAGCATAGCCGGGGCATTGCTGCTGGTGTCGCCGGGTTTGCGAGTGACCTGTTCCAGATCCGGGTCGTACACCCAGATATGGTTGCCGTCACCGACAATAGTTTGTGGGAACGGTTTCAGGGTACTCCAGTAGAACTTGTTCGGTTTGGCCAGCTGCAGCTCGCCGCTGCTTTCCTGGGCGCGGCGACCATTGTTGTTATTGGTGAACTGCTCGAAACGGGCGCTGAAAGTGTCGTAGCCCGACAGCAGTGCTGCCAATTTATCAGACGCGTTCTCAGCCTGGGCCAGCCCGGCGGAAAGCATCAAGGCGATCATCGCCAGGGTACGGGTAAACAGGTTCATACATTTAATCCCTTGGTGGTGGCGGTGCCAGCACTTCGCGTTGGCCATTGTTGCCCGCTGAGCTGACCACGCCTGCGGCTTCCATTGTTTCAACCATACGGGCAGCGCGGTTGTAACCGATTTTCAGTTTGCGCTGCACGCTGGAAATGGAGGCTTTGCGTGTTTCGGTGACAAAAGCGACGGCTTCATCATAAAGCGCGTCCTGTTCATCATCGAACAGGCCACCTGAACCCCCGCTGGCTCCCCCTTCTTCTTCACCGGCAATCAGATCTTCGATGTAGTTCGGGCTGCCCAGTGCTTTCCACGCTTCAACGGTACGGTGTACCTCGTCATCGCTGACAAACGCGCCGTGAATACGGTTCGGCAAGCTGGTACCTGCAGGCAGGTAGAGCATATCCCCCCAGCCCAGCAGGTTTTCCGCACCGGACTGATCAAGAATGGTACGCGAGTCGATTTTGGATGACACCTGGAAGGCGATGCGGGTCGGTACGTTGGCTTTGATCAGGCCGGTGATAACATCGACCGAAGGTCGTTGGGTCGCCAGAATCAGGTGGATACCGGCGGCACGGGCTTTCTGGGCGATACGGGCGATCAGTTCTTCAACTTTCTTGCCAACAATCATCATCATGTCGGCGAACTCATCGATCACCACCACGATATAGGGCAGTGTTTCCAGCTCGGGTGCTGGGTGGCCTGGCGGGTAGCCCTGCTCTTCCGGGTTCCACAGCGGGTCAGTTGCGGGTTGGCCAGAAGCTGCTGCGGCGTTAACTTTGTCGTTAAAGCCTGCCAGGTTACGTACGCCCATTTTTGCCATCAGTTTATAGCGCCGCTCCATTTCGCCGACGCACCAGCGCAGCGCCCCGGCGGCGTCTTTCATGTCGGTAATAACCGGAGTCAGCAGATGCGGAATGCCTTCGTAGATCGACAATTCAAGCATTTTAGGGTCGACCATGATCAGCCGCACTTCTTCCGGGGTCGCTTTAAACAGCAGGCTGAGCAGCATGGCGTTTACGCCTACCGATTTACCGGAGCCGGTAGTACCAGCCACCAGCAAGTGAGGCATTTTGGCCAGATTGGCAACAACGGGGTTGCCGCCGATATCGTTGCCCAGCCCCAGGGTCAGTTTGGAGCTGGCGTCTTTAAAAATACTGGAATCCAGTACTTCGGTGAGCGAGACCATCTGGCGATGTTCGTTAGGGATCTCTATTCCCATCACCGATTTTCCGGCAATCACTTCCACCACGCGGATTGCACTGACCGCCATGGAGCGAGCCAGGTCTTTCGCCAGGTTGGTGATCTTGCTGGCTTTAACGCCTGGCGCGGGCTGGATCTCGAACCGGGTAATTACCGGGCCAGGGTTCACCTCTACCACTTCGGCGACCACGCTGAACTCTTTCAGCTTGGCTTCCAGCAGGCGGGACATGTGCTCCAGCTGCTCGTCGGTGTAGCCCGGTGACTGATCCTGAGCGGCGGGGTCCAGGATGCTGATGTCTGGAAGTTTTGGCAACACTCTGGCCGGTGCCTGGGTAACAACGCCCTGCTCGTTGCCCAGTTCTGAGTCCTGCATTGGCTTATGAGTTTCAGACAACGGTACGATTTTCAGATTCTTCCGGGCCTGATCAGCGGCGACAGCGCGTTGTAACTGGGCTGCCTGAGAATGACCGGGTACCGGCGGTTCAGGTGCGGGTGCCGCCTGGCGTACCGCGGTCTGCTCGGCGACTGTTGTGGGTGCTTGTGCCACAGGTGCCACAGCCACAGGAGCTTGAACGGGTTCGGGTGGAGTCACCTGGGCGGGGGCAACCTGTACGGGCTGGGCTCGAACGGGTTGTGGCGCAGCGGCTGGCGGGGGCGTTACTTCAGGCTGAACCGGTGCTTCTGCGCGCGTTGTAATTGGCGTGTCAAAATGCACCGCATCCAGATCATGCTCATCCATGGTGTTGCGAATATCAGGTAGCTCGAAGTCATCAAAGCCATCCAGGTTATCGAAATCCATCGAGGGTTCGTGGCGCTGGCTGGCAACGGGCTCAGCATTGAACGTCGGTTCTTTATGTACCGGTGCCTGAGGTGCCGCTGGTGCTACAAACACAGGTGCAGGTTCCTGCCGTTTTACGGCAGGTTTGGGCTGTAGATGAGCTGTAATATCTGCCGCCGGATCGTAATCGTCGATCAGCGCGTCAGCCTCTTCGCTGTCATCTTCAACCTGTTCTTCAGCCGGAATCTGACCCGGAATGGCCCGCCCTGCCAGTGACATAATGCGCGCCCCCAGCTTCTCCATACTGTCCTGCAGGCCGATTTCGACGTACAGAGTAAAGCCGACCAGGGCCAGCATAAATAGCAAAACTGAGCCACCTACAACACTGAACCAGGAAATGGCCCAGTCAGACAACGCCTCGCCGATCAGCCCGCCTGCGCTGAAGGGATACTCCAGGCTACGGTTAGCGACATGGGTGGCGACCAGCGCACAACTACCCGCCAGCATAAGTCCAGCACCACTGGCGCGCAGAATAAAATAAGGAATGGCATCCATAAGGCTGGCATGCTTTCGGCTTAAAAAGCGCACAGCCGGAATCAGCACCAGCACAGGCGTGAGCCAGGCGGCCACGCCCAGCATGGACACCATCAGATCTGCCAGCCAGGCCCCGAACAGGCCGGTGAAATTTTCAGCCTCTGGCTGGTAGCCCGTATGCGACCAGCCAGGGTCACGCGGGTTGTAACCAATCAGAGTCAGCACCAGAAAGATTAACAGGCCGATCAGCGCGATCAGGCCAGACTCTTTCAGGGTGCGAGCCAGCAGTTCAGGAAAACTTGTAGTATTGCGCGGATGTTCGCTCTTCAATGACATTCCCCGGCACGGATGAAGCTGTGAAACAAATGCGCCAGACAATACCATACCGCCCAGAATTTTCCACGTAACTGGCGTGGAAGAGTTTCGATTTGTGGTCCATATTTAGCACTGTAATGTTATCCCACCCTGAATAGCGACTTGATGCAGGATGCTCCTATGAGTCTGGCAAATCTTTCCCTGGACAGTAATCGGGCACTGACTTTCCGAATTGGCGACACGCTGTTCGGTATCGATGTCTGTAACATTCTGGCGTTTTCTGATGAATATGCGGATATCCGTTCCCCTACCCGTCGGGTTGAGGGCTTTGCGGGCTATCTGGATTATCGCGAACGGCTGGTTAAAGTATTTGAGTGCGCCACGGTGTTGAATCGTGGGCGTGAACGCGATGGCTTCAAGGGCCTGATTGATGAGATTGATCAGCACAAGTTTTATCATAATGACTGGTTTGATGCGCTGGAGCGGTCAATCAAGCAACAGCAGCCATTTCCTGAGGCCTGTAGTCCGACCGCCGGTTCTTTTGGGCGCTGGTACTACAGCTTTGAAAGTGGAGAGGAAGGTCTGACAGCGCTGGTTGAAAAACTGGAAGACCCCCACCGTCAGATTCATCAACTGGGTGACCGGTTGCTGGAAATGGCAGATAAAGGGGAGCATTTGGAAGCTCTGGAGATACTGGCGTTTGAGCGGCCATTGCTGCTGCGAAAAGTGGATCGATTGCTGGTAGTGATCCGTAATTACCTGCTGACCAGTGTTCACCCGGTTGTTTTGCACCTCACTGAAGATGGTCTGACACCCTGGTTTTCGCTGGTGCTGGATGAGATCGACGACATTGTTGATTATGATCCGGACTGGATTGACCATACCTCTGGCTCGGCGCTGGGTAATGAGCCGGTTTCCGGCTATATCCGCCACCGTGATGGCGATAACTTTATGATGCTGGCGATTGAGCAGCTCTATGGCAAGCTATCCGGATTAGTGGATGAGCCAGAATCGGCGCACTAGTTGGGCCTGCGGTGGTCGTCTCTGTACTGTGTTCTTATAACTATTATTTCTATCCAGGGTGAAATGTATGCTTGAATTCTTGCACCAGCGGCCTATGCTTGGCTGCTTTAGCGTTGGGTAAAAGAGAACAAGACGTATATGAGTGATTTACAGCACCACCGCCTGATTATCCTGGGTTCCGGTCCTGCCGGTTACACGGCTGCCGTTTATGCGGCACGCGCCAATCTGAATCCTGTTGTGATTACCGGTATGCAGGCCGGTGGTCAGCTGACCACCACCACCGATGTTGATAACTGGCCAGGGGATGTGGACGGTGTACAGGGGCCAGAGCTGATGCAGCGTATGCAGCAGCACGCCGAGCGTTTCAATACCAAAGTGATCTTTGATCATATTAATGAAACCGACCTGCAGAGCCGCCCTTTCCGTATTAAAGGCGATATGGGTGAGTACACCTGTGACGCACTGATTATCTGCACTGGTGCCTCTGCGCAATATCTGGGCCTGGATTCCGAAGAAGCCTTTAAAGGTAAGGGCGTTAGCGCCTGTGCAACCTGTGATGGCTTCTTCTACCGGGGTCAGAAAGTTGCGGTAATTGGTGGTGGTAACACGGCCGTCGAAGAAGCGCTGTATCTGTCCAATATTGCTGCAGAAGTGACCTTGATCCACCGCCGTGACAGCTTGCGTTCTGAAAAAATTCTGCAGGACAAGCTGTTTGAGCGGGCTGAGAACGGCAATATCAACATTCTATGGAACCACCAGCTGGATGAAGTGCTGGGTGATGACATGGGTGTAACGGGTCTGCGTGCGAAAAGTACGGTTGATGGCAGTACTCAGCAACTGGACCTGGCCGGTGTGTTTGTGGCGATCGGTCATAAACCAAACACAGAACTGTTTGAAGGTCAGCTGACCATGAAAGATGGTTACCTGAAAATTCAGTCTGGCATTGAAGGCAATGCGACCCAGACCAATATTCCGGGTGTATTTGCAGCCGGCGATGTTTGTGACCATATCTACCGCCAGGCGATTACATCTGCCGGATTCGGTTGTATGGCGGCACTGGATGCCGAGCGCTTCCTGGATGATCTGTCCTGAGACGATCTATTAAGCTGAGCGATGGGGTCCCTTCCTGGACCCCGTTTGTTTACCCTTCCCTGCTGCGTAGATTATGATTCCCTGGCTGACGGAACAGAACGAGTTTCCCCCTTTATCTCAAGCCCTGCGCGACCCTGATGGGTTGTTGGCGGCGGGTGGTGATCTGAGCGAACAGCGATTGATCAGTGCCTATGCTCAAGGGGTCTTCCCCTGGTACAGTGAGGGCGAGCCGATTCTCTGGTGGAGTCCGGACCCGCGCTGTGTGCTCTATCCTGATCAGCTGCATATTTCTCGAAGTCTGCGCAAAGCCTTGCGTAAAGCTGAGTACCGCATCACCCTGGATTGTGCCTTTGCGGATGTTATGCGGGCCTGTGCGGCGCCTCGTGATGATGAGGACGGCACCTGGATTACCGCTGAGATGTTTCAGGCCTATTGTCACCTGCACCAGCAAGGCTGGGCGCATTCCGTTGAGTTATGGCGTGATGACGCGCTTGTCGGTGGGCTTTATGGCATTGGCCTGGGGAAAGTTTTTTTTGGTGAGTCGATGTTCAGCCGGGTTAGAGATGGTTCTAAAATTGCCTTTGCCTGGTTTGTCGAACAACTGAAAAATTGGGGCTATGCTTTAGTAGACTGTCAGGTCAGAAGTGAACATCTGGTGAGCCTGGGGGCCCAGGAGATCCCGCGGGATGCTTTTGTTGACGCCCTGGCGGAGCTGGTGCCACAGCCTGTTTCGCATATCTGGCAGATGGAACTGGAACACGACTGGTTTGAGTGCAGGCGATGACAAATCTGAAATCCCTCAACTTTTACGCAACTCCGGGCCATAGCTGCAGTTATCTGCAGAACAGGGAGGCCAAAACCCTGTTTGTGGACCCGCAGGCGATTATTGCCAAAGATACCTACAGTCAGTTATCAGACCTGGGGTTTCGTCGCAGCGGTCGTCATGTTTATCGCCCGCATTGTGATCAGTGCCAGGCCTGTATTTCAGTGCGCATCCCTTCCGATCAGTTTAAACCGAGCAAGGGGCAGAAGCGTCTGATCGCCCGTAACCGTGATTTAAAAGTGCGCGCTGTCAGTCCGCAGTTAACGGCCGAATATTATGATTTATATGAGCGCTATATAATCGCCCGCCATGCCGATGGTGATATGTATCCACCCAGTAAGGATCAGTTTATGTCTTTTCTGGTGGAGGGGGATCAGGACAGTGTGTTTTTTGAGTTTCGCGACCCAGAAAATAACCTGATTGGACTCGCGGTTTGTGATTTCCTGGCTCAGGGGTTATCGGCAATTTATACATTTTTTGATCCAGAACAGAAAAAACGGAGCCTGGGTAGTTACGCAATTCTGTGGCAGATTAATGAATGCAGACGGCTGGGTATGCCTTATCTCTATCTGGGATACTGGGTTAAAGATTGTCGCAAAATGAGTTATAAACTGGCATTTAAGCCCACAGAATTGCTGCTGGATAGCAATTGGGTGACGGTTAATTGATCAGTCGGTAACCGGTTGATTGTCTTGATCTTTGTGCTTACTGCTGGGGAACCCGTTGGGTTTGAGGCTATCGTTTCAGGCTTTAGTGCACAATCTGCACGTCTTCTCACAACTTTCATCCAATCCTCTCTATAATGCCTTTGCTATAACGCAGGGATTAGGGCAGAATACTGCGCTCTAATTATCGGTCCAGGCACCAAGGTAAAGATTAAATGGCTAAAGAAGACAGTATTGAAATGGAAGGCACGGTTGTTGATACCCTGCCTAACACTATGTTCCGTGTTGAGCTGGAGAACGGCCACATCGTCACTGCACATATCTCCGGTAAAATGCGTAAGAACTACATCCGCATTCTGACCGGCGATAAAGTGAAGGTTGAGCTGACTCCTTATGACCTGAGCAAAGGTCGCATCGTATACCGCGCTCGATAACAGGCCTTTTTCAAGACCTGTGACCAGGCCGGGTGGCAGCCTTCAGGCTGCCACCATCACCTCCAGATGCAAGTCTCCATTGGCATCCACGCCAATTCCTACCGTACCGCCCTCATCTGCAAGCTCTCCAAACAGAATCAGTTCAGCCAGTGGTTTCTTGATCCGTTCCTGAATCAGGCGCTTCATTGGCCGTGCGCCCATCTGCTGATCGTAGCCTTTATCTGCCAGCCAGTCGCGCGCTTCATCATCGAGCAGCAATACGACCCGTTTATCATCCAGCTGCACCTGCAGTTCGGTAATGAACTTGTCTACCACGCCTTTGATGATCTGCCTGTCCAGTGCTTTGAACTGAATGATTGAATCCAGTCGGTTACGGAACTCAGGCGAGAACAGTTTTTTGATCGCCTCCATGCCATCGGTCGTGTGGTCCTGCTCGGTGAAGCCAATGGACGGACGAGACATGGTGGTTGCACCTGCGTTGGTGGTCATCACCATGATCACGTTACGGAAGTCCGCTTTGCGTCCGTTGTTATCGGTCAGCGTGCCGTTGTCCATGACCTGCAGTAGCAGGTTGAAAACTTCAGGATGCGCTTTTTCGATCTCATCCAGCAACAGTACACAGTGCGGGTTTTTGGTAATCGCTTCGGTGAGCAGGCCGCCCTGGTCATAGCCGACATAACCTGGAGGTGCGCCAATCAGGCGAGACACGGTGTGGCGCTCCATGTATTCCGACATATCGAAACGTACCAGTTCAATCCCCATCTGGCGTGCCAGCTGGTTGGTTACTTCGGTTTTGCCGACCCCGGTTGGTCCGGCAAACAGGAAGCAGCCAACAGGCTTGTTAGGCTCTTTCAGCCCGGCACGGGACAGTTTGATTGCGGCTGACAGAGTGCCAATCGCCTCCTCCTGGCCCAGCACAACCATTTTCAGGTTCGGCTCCAGCTTGGCTAGCAGGTCTTTATCCGACGCAGAAACGCTTTTCGGCGGGATGCGGGCAATCTGGGCCACCACGGCTTCGATTTCGGGTACATCAATGCAGCTTTTGCGCACTTCTTCCGGCATCAGGCGCTGGTAGGCGCCGGCTTCATCGATGACATCAATGGCTTTGTCTGGCATATGTTTGTCATTAATGTAACGGTCAGCCAGTTCAGCCGCAGCTTTCAGGCCTTCGTCGGTGTATTCCAGTTCGTGATGGCTTTCAAAGCGGCTTTTCAGGCCCCGCAGGATCTGGAAGGTGTCATCAACGCTTGGCTCCATAACATCAATTTTCTGGAAGCGACGCGCGAGAGCGCGGTCTTTTTCGAAAATACCACGGAATTCCTGGAACGTAGTGGAGCCGATGCAGCGCAGCTCACCGGAGCTGAGCAATGGTTTGAGCAGGTTAGAGGCATCCATGGAGCCGCCAGAGGCTGCACCTGCACCGATGATGGTGTGGATCTCATCGATAAACAGAATGGCGTGGGGCTGCTGTTTAATCTCATTGAGCAGGGTTTTCAGTCGTTTCTCAAAATCCCCCCGGTATTTGGTGCCTGCCAGCAATGCACCAAGGTCCAGCGAGTAGACCGTAGACTGGTTGATAATGTCAGGCACATCACCTTCGATGATCAGCTTGGCCAGACCTTCTGCGATGGCGGTTTTGCCTACGCCAGCCTCGCCCACCAATAGTGGGTTGTTCTTGCGGCGACGGGAAAGGATCTGAATAACCCGTTCCACTTCAGGCAACCGACCGACCAGCGGGTCAATTCGGCCCTGAGAGGCCTGGATGTTCAGGTTTACGGCGTACTTGGACAGTGCGCCTTTGTCTTTGTCATCAGCACCCTCGCCTTCAATGGATGTGTCCTGGGCGGGGACGTTGTCTTCCTCGCCTTTGGCGATGCCATGGGATATGTAGTTAACCGCATCAATACGCTCGACGCCCTGCTGCTGTAGCAGGTATACGGCATGGCTTTCCTGCTCGCTAAAAATGGCGACCAGTACGTTGGCACCGGTAACTTCCTGGCGTCCGGAGGACTGCACATGGAAGACGGCCCGTTGTAATACCCGCTGGAAGCCCAGGGTTGGCTGGGTTTCTACATTAGGTACGGTCTCTGGTAGCAGAGGGGTTGTTTCGTCTACAAACTCTGTCAGGCTTTTGCGCAGCGGGTCGAGCTGCGCGCCGCAGGATTGTAATACATCCGCAGCTTCACGGTTATCCAGTAGTGAAAGCAGTAAATGCTCCACTGTCATAAACTCATGTCGCTTCCCCCGGGCGGTCTTAAACGCCACACTGAGGGTATCTTCCAGCGCTCTGTTCAGCATGATGTCACCTCCCTTATACCTGTTCGACTTCGCATAGCAGCGGGTGATTGTTGTCTCTAGCATATTGATTCACCAATGCCGCTTTAGTTTCAGCTACATCGCGAGTAAATACACCACAGACGCCTTTCCCCTGGGTATGGACGGACAGCATTACCTGTGTCGCCTTTTCCGGGTCCATGCTGAAAAACAGGACCAGGATCTCTACCACAAATTCCATGGGAGTGTAGTCGTCATTTAACAGGACGACTCGGTACATAGAGGGCCGCTTGAGCGCCGGTTTCGCCTCTTCTACAACGGTGCCAGCGTCCTGTCCGTCGTGATGGTCCGGTTCATCACCATTTCGAATCAGATGCGTTTTTTCACTCATAGAGACCTTTTCCACGTTGACTTTAAATAAAAACCTACTCATTACAATTAGTTGCACAAGCTTTGGTTTGGTATAGGCAAATCGTATGATTTACCATTCCAGCGATAGAGCATTCTGTACGAGGTGCTATACTGGCGTAAAGCAGGGTAGCTTATGTCTGATGTACCTGTACGTTTTTAGCCAAAAGCTTGGTTGCTGTGCTGCTTCCATTGTAGCAGCCCTGACCAATCAAAGGCTGGCAGATTTTTAAAGCGTCATAGTCAGGAGTAATGTATGCAAACAGGGAAAGTGAAGTGGTTTAATAACGCTAAAGGTTACGGATTTATCCTGTCCGATGAATTCGGTGAAGACCTTTTTGCGCACTACTCGGCTATTCAGGTAGAAGGATACAAAAGCCTGAAAGCTGGACAGGAGGTTGAATTTGATACTAAACCGGGGCCTAAGGGTATCCATGCGGTTAATATCAAACCGGTAGGTGCCCACTAAGAATTGACGCCTCTTCTGCGGCTCGCCCGCTTGAAGAACCAGTTCTATTAAAAAACCAGCCGAGCGGCTGGTTTTTTATTGTCTGTTTTTAAATCGCTAGTCTTCCATATGCTGAACAACCGCTGCGCCAAAACTGCTGCAGCTCAGCTCGGTGGCGTTGTCCATCAGGCGAGCAAGATCATAGGTGACACGGCCTGACTGGATTGCGCCTTCCATGCCATTTATGACGTTTCGGGCGGCTTCATGCCAGCCCAGGTGGCATAGCATCATCTGGGCTGAGAGTATCAGTGAACCTGGGTTGACCTTATTCTGCCCGGCGTAACGGGGAGCGGTACCATGAGTCGCCTCAAAGATGGCGACCGTGTCAGACAGATTGGCACCGGGGGCGATGCCAATACCGCCCACCTCGGCGGCCAGGGCATCAGAGATATAGTCGCCATTGAGGTTCAAAGTCGCGATTACATCGTATTCAGCGGGCCTGAGCAAAATCTGCTGCAGCATCGCGTCAGCGATCACATGTTTGACGATAATCGCATCACCGGTAGTCGGGTGGTTGAAACTTAGCTGGTCGCTATCAGGCACTTCAGTGGCACCAAATTCGTCTTTAGCCACCCCGTAACCCCAGTTTTTAAAGGCACCTTCAGTGAATTTCATGATATTGCCTTTGTGTACCAGCGTCAGCGAGCGGCGCTGATGATCAATACAGTACTGCAGGGCTTTGCGGATCAGGCGTTTGCTGCCCTGCTCCGATACGGGTTTGATACCGATGCCACATTGCTGGTCAAAACGGATCTGACTGACGCCCATCTCTTCCTTTAGAAACCGGATGACTTTATCGGCTTCGGGGCTGCCTGCGGGCCATTCAATACCGGCATAGATATCTTCCGAGTTTTCCCGATAGACCACCATATCGACATCGGCCGGGTGTTTCAGTGGGCTGGGTACGCCGCTGAACCAGCGCACCGGACGCTGGCAGACGTAGAGGTCCAGCTGCTGGCGCAAAGCCACGTTGAGTGAGCGAATCCCCCCGCCGGTCGGGGTGGCCAGCGGGCCTTTGATGCCCACCCGAAATTCTCTGAATGCTGCCAGGGTTTCATCGGGTAACCAGTTGTCATTGCCGTACAGCCGGTTGGCTTTCTCCCCCGCATAGACCTCCATCCAGCAGAGCTGGCGCTGGTTGCCATAGGCGCTGGAAACCGCGGCGTTGATCACTTGCTGCATCACCGGGGTAATATCCACGCCGATGCCATCGCCTTCGATAAAGGGTACAATCGGTCGCGCTGGAACATTAAGAGAACCATCGTGACCAGAAACGATGCGCTCGCCGTCGGCGGGCACCTTGATGTGCTGATATCCCATGCTCTGCTCCATCTGAATGAAGGGTTGATAACTGTTCAGTATAGGTGCTGTGGAGCCCGCCTTTTATTGAGTGAATTAAGACGCTGTATGGCCAGAATTCTGCTGTTTAATAAGCCCTTCCAGGTGATGACCCAGTTTACCGATGACCAGGGCCGCAAAACGCTATCGGATTATATTGACCTGCCCGACGTTTATGCGGCGGGTCGGCTGGATTATGACTCAGAAGGGTTGCTGCTATTAACCGACAACGGGCAGCTGCAGCACCAGCTAGCGCACCCGGATTTTAAACAGCCAAAAACCTACTGGGCCCAGGTTGAGGGTGATATCAGCGACGAAGCGTTGCAGCAGCTGTGCGAGGGAGTTGAGCTGAATGATGGCCCCACTCGCCCGGCGAAAGCGCGCAAGCTGGATGAGCCTGAACTGTGGCCGCGTAATCCGCCGATCCGGCAGCGTCAGTCGATTCCGACCAGCTGGGTTGAGCTGATTATCACCGAGGGTCGTAATCGCCAGGTGCGACGAATGACCGCGGCGGTGGGCTTCCCAACGTTACGGCTGGTGCGGGTAGCGATTGGCAAATGGTCGATTGAAGGGCTGAAGCCTGGTGAACATCGCGTGCTGGAGGTTAATACGCCGGCTCCTCGGCCTAAAGTGGCGATGAGTCGGCGCGGCGGTCGTTCGGGGTCTGCGCCTCATAAAGGCCCGCGCCGTGGTACCGGTGCAGGTAAGAAAACTGCTGGCAAACGCCCGGCTGGGCGCTGATCACCTGATAACGGGCGCGGCTTACCAGCGGGCAGCAGCGTCCATGTCAGTACCTTTCTGCTCTACCCACTGTTCGCTAGTGCGGGTCAGTTCTTTCTTCCAGAACGGCGCATCCTTTTTCAGGTAATCCATCATAAATTGGGCGGCTTCAAAGGCGTCCACCCGGTGGGCACTGCCGACACCAACGAAGACTATATTATCGTTCAGACCCAGGGTGCCCACCCGGTGAATAATAATCACCTGATGCAGCTGCCAGCGCGCGGCGGCCTGGTCGACAATGCTATCCAGCGCTTTCTCGGTCATGCCAGGGTAATGCTCCAGATACAGGCCGGTCAGATCGCCTTCAGCCAGTTCACGCACAATGCCGGTAAAAGTTACCACTGCCCCGCTGCTGGCATCGTCGGCTCGCAGCTGGCTGGCCAGCTCTGCCATGGAAAAATCTTCGGTCTGTACCTTGATGTAACGTCGGGTCATGACGGTGCTCACTACGGTGTGTTGTCAGGAGGTAAATTGCGGTTATTAATGGTATTGTTGGCGACCTGAATATAACAGTCAAATCAAGAGGAAAGCTATGGTCTGGACACCTCATGCAACCGTTGCCACTATTGTTGAGCGCGACGGCCGTTTTCTGCTGGTGGAAGAGGAATCCGGTGGCCGAGTCGTGCTGAATCAGCCTGCGGGCCATGTAGAAGAGAATGAGTTGTTCCTTGATGCCGCTGTGCGCGAGACCCTGGAAGAGTCTGCCTGGCATGTACAGCCTGACTACCTGGTTGGTATGTATGTGCATAAATCGGCAAATAACGGCGTGACTTATCACCGCATGTGTTATGCCGCGACTGCACTTACGCATGAGCCAGAACGGCCGCTGGATGATGGTATTATTGCTGCCCACTGGCTGACTCGGGATGAAATCGTCGCCCGCAGTGCTGAATTGCGCAGTGAGATGGTGCTTAAGTGCATTGATGATTACCTGGCGGGCCGCCGTTTCCCTCTCGACTTTATTTTTGAATCCCTGAGCTGATCTGCTGATCAGCCTGATGTGAGTACACCCCATCCATGAGCGAAAATGCCAATCTCAAAGTGATCGTCGGAATGTCCGGCGGCGTTGACTCATCCGTTTCTGCCCTGCTGTTGATACAACAGGGATATCAGGTTGAAGGCCTGTTTATGAAAAACTGGGATGAGGATGATGGCACCGACTACTGCACAGCCAAAGATGACCTGGCCGATGCCCAGGCTGTCTGTGACAAGCTGGGCATTGTGCTGCACAAAGCCAACTTTGCTGCCGAGTACTGGGATAATGTGTTTGAGCATTTCCTGGAAGAGTACAAGGCAGGCCGCACCCCTAACCCTGATATTCTGTGTAACCGTGAGATAAAGTTCAAGGCGTTCCTGGAATACGCCAAAGAACTGGGTGCGGATCGTATCGCCATGGGCCACTATGTGCGCCGTGGCGAAACAGAGGGTAAGGCAACGCTGCTCAAAGGCATGGATGGCAACAAAGATCAGAGCTACTTCCTGCACCAGGTCAGCCATGATGAGCTGGCCATGTCACTCTTTCCAGTCGGTGATATGGAAAAGCCGGAGGTACGCCGGCTGGCAGAAGAACATGATCTGGTAACTCACAACAAGAAAGACAGCACCGGTATCTGCTTTATTGGTGAGCGTCGCTTCAGTGATTTTCTCAAACAGTACCTGCCCGCTCAGCCGGGCAAGATCGAAACCCCGGATGGCGATGTGATCGGCGACCACACCGGCCTGATGTACTACACCATCGGCCAGCGTCAGGGTCTGCTGATTGGTGGTTTGAAAAACTACCCGGAAGCGCCCTGGTTTGTGGCGGCCAAGGACCTTGAGCGTAATGTGCTGGTTGCTGTTCAGGGTAAGCAGCATGATCTGCTGTTTACCGACTGGCTCACCGCCAGTGATATTTTCTGGATCTCTGATCAGCCGCCTGCTGTGCCGTTACAATTGCGGGCCAAAGTGCGTTACCGCCAGTCTGATCAGAGCTGTACTCTGGAGCGCCGCGAGAACGGCGACTGGTTTGTCAGCTTTGATGAGCCACAGCGTGCCATTACCCCGGGCCAGTCCGTTGTCTTCTATGATGACGATATCTGTCTGGGCGGCGGCGTTATTGCTGTCTCTTATACACATCTGACGCTGCCGACGAAGAGGATAGTGTAGATCT